>CENJ01058080.1_pt1 | contig 22847 bp, 16 predicted proteins | sample 356161 | NCBI WGS metagenome assembly CENJ01 (sample SAMEA2619531, study PRJEB7988) | marine metagenome | biome: marine biome (ENVO:00000447); feature: surface water layer (ENVO:00002042); material: "saline water (ENVO:00002010), including plankton (ENVO:xxxxxxxx)" | depth 5 m
AATAAACTGATTTTTTCTGGATATTTCAAACTTAAAATTTCATAAGCCTTTAGAGCGTCATTTAGTTTGTTTTGCTTCAAATAAACTTTTGCTAAGGTTTCTGTCATAAAATCTTCTTTTGTGATTTTCTTACTTTTATTTTTTGGTTTGTATTTAAGATTTGAAATTAAGGATTTATCAACTCCGAATTTTTTTGAAGATTGAATATTTTCAACAGACTTAGTTTTTGAAATCCACTCCAAAAATGAACTCTTATTTTTTAATTCAGTTGTTTTTAAATCATTAACTATTTCTGTTACTTGCTTCTCTGTAAAAAAACCATCATTATTTAATGTGTTATAAAGATATTTTCTATCAAGAAATTTTAATGAAAAGTTTTTTAAATTTTTTTCATATTCAATTGAATTAAATTTCTTAGAAATAAAAAGATTGATTAAGTGAACAGAATTAAAGAATGGATAATCCTTTGATAGTTTTAAAAATGACTTATAATTATTTTCACTTATTTCGTTTGGATTACTTAATCCTTTTATAAAAGACTTTTTATCAATTTTTACCATTTAGCTAGTGATGCATTAAAAATATCTTGAGTAAGTCTTTCAAATATAACTTCATGTGCTTCGCTTTTCACAGAAATTAATTGTTGTTCTGCAGGAAAATCAAAGAAAAAAGAAAATCTCCTCTGAAAATTATCTTCCTCTCTAATAAAATTTGTATACGAGACATTAACGCTTATGCTTAGTCTATTTTGAGCAGCATTTAAGTCTGATGTAGCTGTCATTGGACTAACCCTGTATTCAGTGATTTCACCTTCATATAAAAGATCACCATTGCTCTGTACAAGTTGAAGATTTGTTTGATTTTCTAATATGTTTTGTAAAGCAATCGTAAAGTCCCTATCCAGTCCCGGTTCAAAAATTGAACCTACGTTATTACCAGAATTATTATCAAATAAATTAACTTGAAAAGTTTCTGTGCCTTCAGGAATTGAAGCACCTGTAAATGAATAATTTCCACAAGATTGAATACATGAAATTATAACTGCAAAATATATATTTCTAAAGCTTAATATCATATTGTTTAATTTTTCTGTAGAGTGTTCTCTCAGAGATTCCAAGTTCCTTAGCAGCAGCTTTTCTTCTACCATTATTTCTTTCGAGTGATTTAACAATCAACTCTAATTCTTTATCTTGAATTGAGAGCGTTTCTTCTTCCAGTATTTCTTCAGCAAAATCATATTTATCTTGCTTAATTTCAGTAAAATTATCTTCTTTTACTTGTATATCGTCGTCTTTAAATTCAGTTTGTTTAATTAATTTATCAACTGAATTACTCTCCAAATCTTCAAATCTAGAAATGTCAAAATTAGGATTTTCATTTTTTAATTTACCAATTACTTTTTTCAAATCATTAAGATCTTTTTTCATGTCAAATAAAATCTTATACAAAATTTCTCTTTCACTTGAAAAATCACTTGAATTTGAATCACTTTCTATTAGCGCTGGTAAGTTACTTATTGGATTAGGTAAATAATTTGAGAGTAATGATGTGGTTATTGCTCTTTGTTGTTCTAAAACAGAAAGTTGTTCAGCAACATTTTTTAGTTGTCTAATATTTCCATTCCATCTGTAGTTTTTTAATAATGATTGTGCATTATCATCTAATCTAACAGTGGGCATATTGTATTTTTTTGCAAAATCTGATGCGAATTTTCTGAATAGTAATACAATATCGTCTTTTCTTTTCCTAAGTGGAGGAATATTTATCTCAACAGTACTTAACCTGTAATATAAATCTTCTCTGAATTTATTTTTTTGAATTGCACTATCCATATTAACATTTGTAGCTGCAACAATCCTAACATTAGTTTTTTGAACTTTTGAAGAACCAACTTTAATAAATTCTCCATTTTCTAAAACTCTAAGTAATCTCACTTGAGTAGTCATAGGTAATTCACCAACTTCATCTAAAAAAATAGTGCCGCCATCAGCAACTTCAAAATAACCAGATCGAGTGGATGTTGCTCCAGTAAATGCGCCTTTTTCATGACCAAAAAGTTCTGAGTCAATGGTCCCCTCAGGTATAGCACCACAATTGACTGCAATAAATTTATTGTGTTTTCTATGAGATAATTGGTGTATAATTTTCGGAAAAATTTCTTTTCCAACCCCACTTTCTCCAGTAATTAATACTGAAATATCAGTAGGTGAGACTCTCATTGCTTTTTCAATAGCTCTATCTAAATTAGTATCTGTTCCAATAATTTCAAATCTTTGTTTTATATTTTGAATATCTAGACTCATTTAATTCTTTTTAAACCTAATCCTTTAAGAGTAGTTGCGGTATTTTCTTCAACTAAAACTTCAACAAAATCACCAGTTTTGAAATCTTGTTTGGGAAAAACTACCATAATATTTTGTTCATTTCTTCCTGCCCAAAATCCTTTTGATTTTTTTGACTCCTTTTCTATCAATACCACAGTTTTTTTATTAATATACTTTGATAAATTCTCAAAGCTATGTTTAAATTGCAAATCGATAATCTCAGATAATCTTCTTTGTTTAATTTCTTCTGGAATGTTGTCATCTAATTTTCTTGACGCTAAAGTTCCTGGTCTCTCAGAGTACTTAAACATAAAACCAAAATCATATTTTACCAAGTTCATTAAACTTAATGTATCTAAATGATCTTTTTCTGTTTCATTGGGAAATCCAGTAATCATATCTTGAGATATTCCACAATCAGGGAGAATAGTTTTTATTTCAGTAACAAGATTTAAATACTCTTCTCTTGTATGCTGTCTATTCATTTCCTTTAAAATTTTATCACTACCTGATTGTACAGGAAGATGGATGTGATTACAAATATTATTGTGAGCTTTCATTGTAATTAATACTTCATTATCCATATCTTGAGGATTAGAGGTTGTAAATCTAATTCTGAATTTTGGGAATGATTTAGCTACAATGTCTAAAAGTTTTGCAAAATTAATTGATGTTTTTTTCTGTATATCAGATGCTTTTTTAAAATCTTTTTTAAGACCACCACCATACCATAAATAACTGTCAACATTCTGCCCTAAAAGTGTTATCTCTTTATAACCATTTTTTTCTAATTCTTTAATTTCAGCTAAAATACTTTTTGGATCTCTACTTCTTTCTCTTCCTCTAGTAAAAGGGACAACACAAAATGTACACATGTTATCACAACCACGTGTAATTGATACAAAAGCAGAAATGCCATTTGAATTGAATCTTTGAGGATTTATATCAGCATAAGTTTCATCTTTTGATAACAAAACATTAACTGCATCATTTCCAAATTCAACTTCCTTTAGTAAATTAGGCAAATCTCTGTAAGCATCAGGACCAACAACTAAGTCAACAATTTTTTCTTCATGTAAAAACTTTTCTTTTAATCTTTCAGCCATGCATCCTAATACACCAATTTTAAGAGATTTATTTTTCTTTTTTAAAAAATTGATACTAGATAATTTTTTTCTAATTGTTTGTTCAGCTTTTTCCCTAATTGAACAGGTGTTAAGTAAAATCAGATTTGAGTTTTCAATATTGTCACTATGCTTATATCCAATATCTTCTAATATGGATGCAACAACCTCTGAATCAGCAAAATTCATCTGACATCCATATGAGATAATATGAAATTTGTTTTTCGATTTAACAAATTTATTTTTTCTTACAACTTTTGAGTCAACTAACATAATGTTATTTGATTTTACTGAGCAAATATAAAAAAACCTGTCAAATTGTCGTGTTTTTTAATCTTGCCATTCAGCAAGAAAAATATTTGTATCTCTTGTCCCCCCATTATTTCTGTTTGAAGAAAACAGAAAATATTTACCATTATTTGAAAAAACAGGAAATGAATCAAACATTTCACCAAATGTAACTTGCTTCAAATTTTTACCATCAATATCAATTGAATATATGTTGAATGGAAATCCTTGTTCTGAATTATAGTTTGAAGAAAATAAAACCTTGTTACCGGATGGATGAAAAAATGGACTCCAATTTGCATTGCCTAAAAAAGTAAGTTGTTTAAGTTCAGATCCGTCAGAATTACAAATAAATAATTCCATGTTGGTTGGTTGTACTAGGCCTTTAGAAAGTAAGTCTTTATATTTTTTCTGTTCTTCTTCACCTATAGGTCTAGAAGCTCTAAAAATAATCTTTGAACCATCAGGTGAAAAGAAAGCTCCGCCATCATATCCTAAATCAAATGTAATTTGCTTAACATCACTCCCATCTGTATTCATTGTGTAAAGCTCTAAATCACCAGATCGATCACTCGTAAAAACAATTTTACCACCTTTAGGCGAAACTGTAGCCTCAGCATCATATCCTGGGCTGTCAGTTAACTTTTTTATTATGTTTCCATTCGTATCTGCTTCATAGATATCATATGTGTTATAAATTGGCCAAACATAATTTCCATCAACTCTCAATGGAGTTTCAGGACATAAATGATCAAATTCATGAGTTGAGGCATAAATAATATTATTGTTAGGTAGAAAATAAGAACACGTAGTTCTACCTTTTCCAGTACTGACCATATTGGGAATTTCGTTTTCAAAAGATTTATTAAAATCTGCTACAAACATCTGATCACATTCTAAACTCCATTTAGGATTGTTAGATTGAAAGACAATTCTTTTATCATCAAAACTCCAATATGCTTCTGCATTATCACCTCCAAAAGTTAGTTGTTTTAAAGATTTAAAATTTTTTTCCTCTGGTTTAATTAAATCATTATTTTGTTTGGCACAGGAGTTGAGCAATATAACTAAAAGCAAAAAAAATCTATTCATCTATTTGTTTTTTTATTTTTGCGCAAATTTAAATTAAAAAGAATGAAAGTATTGGTCAAAGTAATTTTTTTATTATTATTTATTTCATGTGCTCAGAATTTTGAGTACGAAAATAGTATTGAAAAAGATATTAAAACCTTATCTGATGACAGTTTTGAAGGAAGGGAAGCTGGAACTCAAGGTGAAAAAAGAGCAGCTGAATTTATAAAAACAAGATTTAAAGAAATTGGACTCAAGCCTAAGGGTGTTGATGGATTCTTTCAATATTTTAACTTTAATAAAAGTAGTAATCCTCATCAAAAATCATCATTAGATTCTGATTCTAAAGATCAATTAGAATCCTTAAATGTCATTGGCTTTATCGATAATAAATCATCGAATACTGTTGTGATAGGTGCTCATTTTGATCATTTAGGCTTTGGAAATTCAAGTTCACTTAGTACTACAAAAGAAATTCATAACGGAGCTGATGATAATGCAAGTGGGGTTGCTTTAATGATTGATCTCGCTAAAAAATTAAGCCCTTATGGACCATATTCAAATGAACTTAATGAAAATAATTACCTGTTCATTGCTTTTGGAGCTGAGGAGTTAGGTCTTTTAGGATCTAATTACTTTAATAAAAACCCAACTCTTGAACTAGAGTCTATAAATTACATGTTTAACTTTGATATGGTAGGAAGACTTAATGATGAAAATAGTCTTGCGATTTATGGAACTGGGACCTCTCCAATTTTTAAACAGACAATTAAATCTAACAATACTATTTTTAAATTAACTGAAAATGAATCTGGACAAGGTCCATCAGACCATACATCATTCTATTTAAATGATATTCCAGTATTGCATTTTTTCACCGGACAACATTCTGACTATCACAAACCAGGAGATGATTATCATTTAATTAACTATGATGGTTTAAATAAAATATCAAAATATATTTTAGATTTAATTCTAGATTTAAATGATAATGGAAAATTAAAATTCAGTAAAACATATGATCTAAATAGTAGAATGTCTCCAAAATTTAATGTTACGTTAGGTGTTATGCCTGATTATTTATTTGATGGAGAAGGGATGAAAATTGATGGTGTATCAGCTGACAAGCCTGCTGAAAAAGGAGGGATCAAAAAAGGAGATATAGTAATTAAAATTAATGATTATTCCATTGATGATATGATGTCTTACATGGAGACTTTATCAAAATTTAATAAAGGTGATAAAGCTAAAGTTTCTGTGTTGAGAGATACTAAAATTGTAATATTAAATATTGAGTTTTAAAAAAACATATACTTTTGTGAACCTAAAATTCTTGTAATGTCCAAAAATCTAGTTATAGTAGAATCACCAGCAAAAGCTAAAACAATTGAAAAATTTTTGGGTAAAGATTTTAAAGTCGTTTCAAGTAATGGTCATATTTCTGACTTACCTTCAAGTGAGCTTGGAATTAATGTTGAAGACAATTTTAAGCCAAAATATATAGTATCCAAAGAGAAAAAAGAAATAGTTAAGAAATTAAAAAGTGAAGTTAAACATGTTGAAACTGTTTGGTTAGCAAGTGATGAAGATCGTGAGGGTGAAGCCATCGCATGGCATTTACAGGAATCATTAAAGTTAGATGAAAATAATACTAAAAGAATTGTCTTTAGAGAAATAACTGAGGATGCTATAAAAAAAGCGATTACTAATCCAAGAAAAATAGATAAATCACTTGTCGATGCTCAGCAAGCAAGAAGAATCTTAGATAGATTAGTTGGCTATAAAATTTCACCTATTCTTTGGAGAAAAGTTAAGGGTGGGCTTTCAGCTGGAAGAGTTCAGTCTGTAGCTCTAAGACTAATCGCTGAACGTGAAAAAGAAATTAATGATTTCAATCCCAAAGAGTCTTTTAAAACAGTAGCTGTTTTTAATACTATGTCTGGAGAATCACTGAAATCTAGATACCTAAAAAGTGTAATTAAAGACGATTCATTTGATTCTTTTTTAAATGGTTTTCTAAAATCAAATTTTACAGTTGAATCAGTTTCAAAAAAACCTGTTGAAAAAAAACCAACACCACCATTTACAACTTCTACTTTACAACAAGAAGCATCAAGAAAATTAGGATTTTCTGTTTCCAGAACTATGTCAGCTGCTCAAAAACTATATGAGCAAGGATATATCACCTATATGAGAACAGATAGTGTGAATTTATCTAATCAAGCAATAAAAGCAATTAAAGAAACAATCAATAATAAATTCGGTGAGAAATATTTCTTTCAAAGAAACTTTAAAGATAAAACAAAAAATGCTCAACAAGCCCATGAAGCAGTTAGACCAACTGATTTTTCAAAAGATAACCTTCTGCTTGATGCTGATCAAACAAATTTATATAAGTTAATTTGGAAAAGAACTGTATCATCTCAAATGTCTAATGCTATTCTAGATAAGACTGTAATTAAAGTTAAATCTTCTAATCATAATGATTTGTTTCAAACAGATGGTGAGGTTGTAAAGTTTGATGGGTTTTTAAAATTATATATTGAAGGAAAAGATAATAATGGTGATAATGAAAATAATGAAGAACTATTACCTGATCTAAAAGTAGGTGAAAAGCTTGATTACAGTACCATATTAGTTACACAAGCATTTTCAAAAGCACCATTTAGGTTTTCTGAAGCTACTCTAGTAAAAAAACTTGAAGAATTAGGTATTGGTAGACCCTCTACTTACGCTCCAACTATTTCTACAATAATTAACAGAAAATATGTTTTTAAAGGTGACTCTGGTGGAACAAAAAGAAAGTTAGTACAATATATTATTTCAGATTGTATTACTGAAAATAGTATCACTGAGAATTATGGATCTAATAAAGGTAAATTGGTTCCGAGTGAAGTTGGAGTTTTAGTTAATGAATTTCTGACAAATAACTTTAATAATATTATCGATTATAATTTTACTGCATCAGTTGAAGATGATTTTGATTCTATCGCCAAAGGTGAGAAGAATTGGCAATCTATGATTGATAGTTTTTATAGTCCATTTAACTCCAAAGTTGAGGATGTCAGTAAAAATGCTAAGAGAGAAACTGGTGAAAGAATTTTAGGTGAAGATCCAAAAACCGGAAGGCAATTAAGTGTTAAACTTGGTAAATTTGGTCCGTTGGCGCAAATAGGAAAAAATGATGATGAGGAAAAACCTCTTTTTGCAAGTTTATTACCCAATCAATTAATTAGTAAAATAACTTTTGATGAGGCATTAAAGCTTTTTGATTTACCAATCTACTTAGGTGAATATCAAGATGAAAAAGTAGAGGCCAATATTGGTAGATATGGGCCTTATGTTAGATTTGGAAAAAAGTTTATATCAATCCCTAATGGTCAGTCTCCATTTGAAGTTTCATTTGAAAATGCAATAGAATTGATAAAACAAAAGAATGAAAGTGAAAAACCAATCCTGATTTATAAAGAACATGGGGTTTCTAAAGGTAAAGGACGTTTCGGGCCATTTATTAAATGGAATAATATATTTATAAATGTAAATAAGAAATATGATTTTGATAATTTAACAGAATCAGATTGCATTGAACTGATTGAAGAAAAAATCAAAAAAGAAAAAGAAAAAATTATTAAAAATTGGCCAAATGATAAAATAACTATAGAAAAAGGAAGATGGGGGAAGGTATTTGTAATTAAGGGTAAAAAGAAAATTCAAATTCCAAAAACTATTGATCCTAATAGTGTTGATTTAGAAAAGGCAAAAGATTTTTTAAAAAAATAGAATACAAATTGTTTGAACAATACTTTACTCCACCAAGTCAAACAAATCTAGATCTAAGAGAAAAGCTAGACAATTCCAGTATATCTCAAAAAATAAAAATATATGGTGTCGATGAATTTGAATTAAATTCACCTGGAATAGCTATTCTAACATTAAACAATGAATTAGAATCAGAGAAGTTCAGAAATAGATTTTATTCGCTTCACTATGGAGATTGGAGTTCAAATATTGTAGATCTTGGTAGATTTAAAAATGGTCACAGTGATTCAGATAGCAACTTTGCTATAAAAGAAATTGTACAAAAACTATCTTCATTAGGAATACTCACAATATGTATTGGCGGAAATTCTAGTTTATTGAGTTTGTTTTCTTATTCTTTGAATGATTCACATAATTTTTTGAACTTAGTTTCAATTGATAAAATTTTAGGTATTAATTCAGATAATGATTCTGATAACAATAATTATTTGTCTGATTTAATATTAAGTGAAACTCTTAGACTAAACTTTTTTTGCAACTTAGGATATTTAAGGCATCTAAATTCTAGAGAAAAAATTGATTTAGTTAAGAAAATAAAATTTGACTTGTTGAGTCTTGGAGATTTACGTTCAGAAATTAAGGAAGCTGAACCAATTCTTAGAAATTCAAACATTGTTAATTTTAGTTTAGAATCTCTTCAATCAAATGTTATAAACTATAAACTTACTTCTCCAAATGGATTTACAGCTTTTGAAGCTTGTAATTTATCCCGCTATATTGGAATTAGTTCTAGCATGAAAATTGTTGGATATACTAATGTGAAAAGTACAATTGAATGTAATTCTGTTCTTTCTGAAATGGTGTGGTATACTATAGATGGTTTTAATAACAGATATGATGATTTTTCTAATGAATCAGACTTTAATTATTACCACACCGAAATTGATGGGCATAATTTAAAATTTTATCAAAATAAAATAAGTAATCGTTGGTGGGTAGAGTATATTAGTGATGATAGTATAGTTAAAATTGAAAAAGATATAATACCATGTTCTGAAAATGATTATAAATTATCACAAATCTCTATTATTTCTGAAAGAATTATTAAAAGATTAAAGAATAAGATTATATGAAATTAAACCAAAAGTGTTATTTTAGGGTCCAACTTTTTAAAAAAGGAAGAGATAAACACATGAAAAAATTATTTTTTGTTCTTACTTCTTTTCTCTTATTTGTTTCTTGTTCTAAAAATGATAGAGGTGAACTAATTGGATTAAAATCCAATAAATTTTTTCCAACCCAACCAAATGGTATGGTTTTAATTCCATCTGGATCTTTTACAATGGGACCATCCAATCCTAATGCTGCTTTAGATCAAAATCCAACATTGAAAACGGTTTCTATTAAAGCATTTTACATGGATGAAACAGAAATTACTAACAGCGAATACAGACAATTTGTGAATTGGGTTAGAGATTCTGTAGTAAGACATGAAATTGCTAAGGCAGCATATGAAAAAATTGGTGAAGATATCAGTGAAGATGATCCGTTATGGGACTTTATGCCAGTGTATAATAGAATTGATGATGGTGAAGAAAAAACAGCTTATCAAGAATATTTAGAAGAAAATGGTTTAGGTATTCTTGATATAAATGATAAATCTACATATCGTCTAAACTGGGACAATAAAATTCCATGGGAAAGGTCTGATTACCTTGATGCTAATTATGCAGCTATTTTAGAAGGGGGAATAGGACCTGATTTATTAGATGATTATGAAGGATATTTTATTCCTGCTGATTCAACTCCTAATGGTTTAAGAGCATTCAAAACTAAAAGAATTAAGTATAGCTTTAGAGAGTTTGATATAGAAAAAAATAAGTGGAGCGATTACAAAGAGATAGAAGTTTATCCTGACACTACAGTTTGGTACAAAGATTTTGAATATAGTTACAACGAACCAATGCACAATGATTATTTCTGGCATGATGCATACGCTGATTATCCGGTTGTTGGTGTTTCTTGGGAACAAGCAAAAGCTTTTGCCAATTGGAGAACATTTTATAAAAATCAACATAATAGAAAGAGAAAGAAAGATATTCAGTTGGATAGTAGATACAGATTACCTACTGAATCTGAGTGGGAGTACGCTGCTAGAGGCGGTATTGAAAGAGCAGAATATCCTTGGGGAGGACCATACACATATGATGATAAAGGTTGTTTCTTAGCTAATTTTAAACCAGAAAGAGGTGATTACGCAGCTGACCAAATTTTATATACTGCAGAGGCAGAATCCTACTGGCCAAATGATTATGGTTTATATAATATGTCTGGAAATGTTGCTGAATGGACCGATTCAAATTTCGAAAAAGGAGCCAATGATTTTGTTGCGGGTCTAAACCCGAATGTTGAAGGATCAGAAGATAATCAAAGAAAAGTTGTTAGAGGTGGTTCATGGAAAGATGTAGCTCATTTTTTAAAGGTTTCCACCAGAGATTATGAGTATCAAAATAAAAAGAGATCATACATTGGATTTAGAACTGTTCAAAGTTACTTAGGTGAAGATGTTGGTTTTCAAGAAAACCCAAATAAAATATTTTAATTAAAACATAATTATGAAATCTAAAAAGAAATTTTTACCAGAAAACGTTATTGAGTTAATGTTTGGTGTTGGTGCTTCAGTTGTAATCATTGGTGCACTACTAAAAATTACACATGCAGACCTTGGTCCAATAACAGGTAATTTGATGCTTTCTGTAGGTCTTGTAACTGAGGCAATAATTTTTGCTATTGCTGGTATTCAAGGTTATTTAACTGGAGATTCATCGGTAGAGGATAAAGGATTACAAACTATCGAAGCTGAAACTCAAAACCTTCAATCAGCAGTAGATCAAACAGTTTCTGGTCTAACTACATTAAATAAAAATTTGTCAATGGCTACAAAAGCTACTTCAGCTTTAGCTGTTCCAGATGATATCAGCGAAAATATGACTAGTTATAGTTCTAATCTTTCTCATGCCTCATCTAAGCTTAGTGAAATAAATAAGCTTTATGATTCACTCAATACCACATTGTCTGAAGTTAACGCATCAACACAATCTATGAATATTCCTGATGGACTTGGAGAAGAATTAACAAAAATGAAAGCAACAATTAATGAGTTGAATGCCAAGTATGCAGCTATGCTCGAAGGAATGAACAAATAATGGCAGCTGAAAAAGTAAATACTAGACAAAAAATGATAAACATGATGTATTTGGTGTTTATCGCTATGTTGGCTCTAAATATAAGTAAAGAAGTATTAGGAACTTTAGGTATCTTGAGTGAAGACATGGAAAAGTCAACTGCTGAATTAAAATCTTCAATTGATGATTTATATACAACGATTGATTTAAATAGTAACCAAGATTATTACAAGATTCCCTCAGAAGAGTTGCCTAAACTCCGTGACTTAACAGATGATTATTGGTCATATATCCAAATGCTTAAAGACTCTCTTGTTTCACTTGACAAAAATAATTATTTGACAAATGTTTCAGTAAAAAATGAAGATGGTGAAAAAACAGAAGTTACAATGGTTGATTATCAAATTATGGATAAGTCTGTTGATCTTGACGAATTATTTTTTAAAGGTGATGGAAATTCTGAAAAAGGAGCAGAGTTTGTTTCCTATTTTTCATCTTTCAAAACAAACGTAACAGCTGTTTTAGACTCAATCATTTCTAGAGATGAAAGAACTATAAAATCTAATTACAGTTTTGCTTCTGCAATTTCAAATCTAGAAAGCAGATTTAATTACAGTGACGATGTTTTAAATTCTGATGGTAATTATCAACCTTGGTTAGAATATAATTATCAAGGATTTCCTTTGATAGCGTCTCTTTCAAAGTTTACTAAAATACAATCTGACATTAGAGCTGTTGAATATGAAATTTTAAATTCACTAACTAGTAAAACTAAAGACAGAAAATTAAGTCTTGATAATACTGATACTCTTTTAGAGACAACACAATCTGCTTATTATACAAACTCAACAGTTGATGCAGCGGTTGTTGTTGGAAGAACAGATTCAAGTTTCAAACCGGATGTTGTTGACCTTAAAATTGATGGTGTTGATTTAAAAGAATCTGAGTTTAGTATTGTAAATGGTAAAATAGTTTTAGATAAGAGATTTTCTACACCTGGAATTAAAAATATAACAGGTTTCTTAATCTTTAAAGCAGATGGAGAAATTGATAGTTTAGGTGTTGATCAAAAATTTTATGTTATAAATAAACCTAATGATGCCATAGTATCTCCTTTAAATATGCAAGTTTTTTACATAGGCTTAAGAAATGAAATTAAAGTTGCATTTCCTGGAATTGCTGATTTATCTTCAATTAGAGTTAATGGAAAAAATGGTAGTATTTTAAAAAATGGAAGTAGATATTTTGCTGCACCAAATGCAGGAGTTTCCAGTATGGATGTGATTGTATCGGGGAGAGCAAATAATGAAACCTTGACTAGTGTTTTAAATTTTAGAGTTGAAGATGCTCCCCCTGGAAGAGGTTCAATATTTGAAAGAGTTGGTGGAAAAGATATTAATTATATAAATTCTAGTAAGATTTCAAAAGATGCTCTTTTATACGGAACAGTTAGAGGTGAAAAACCTCCTGGATTTTTATATGACTATGATATCAATGTTGAGACCTTTCAAATAACAGTAGGTAATTTACCTACTAGAACAGTTCAGGGTAATAAAATTCAGAATAGTAATGAAGCTATGAGAGATATTAGGGGAGCCAACAGAGGCTCAAGTGTAACCTTAACTGTTCTGAAGGCGACTAAGATTGACGGTGATCTAAAATCACCAACTAATGTTGAACCTTTTGTTTTAACTATTGAATAATTAAAATGAGAAAGTTAATTTTTATAAGTTTAATTGTTTCGTTGACTTCCAATGAAGTTTTTTCACAAAGCAACTTGCTTAATGCAAAAAATCCTTCTGAGATTGGCGTAAGTAGTTCAATTGATAAAATTAATCCTACATTTTTAGAATATCCTGAAATTGATGAAAAAGATATTCTTTGGTCAAAAGTTGTTTACGAATACATTGACTTAAATGAAAAATTAAATTTTCCATTATTATTTCCTGTTAATGATGAACAGTATACTGATACCAGAAAGTCTTTATGGAAAATAATTCGTGAGAATATTGAAAATGGGACAATTGATGAAGTTTTCGATGTTAGAAATGATAATTTTCTTGAAAATAATAGAATAACCGGCCGAACAAAAATTATGGATTTTTATGGTAGTAAATACACACCTGGAGATTCAAGACCTCAAACTTTTGCTCAATCATCTGATATAACTGGATATAGACTTAAAGGTGTTTGGTATTTTGATAAGCTTCATTCAGAAATGAAATATAGATTGCTAGGAATACAACCATATGGCAGGAATCTTAAGGAGTTTGGAAAAGAACAAGGTTACTTTTGGATATGGTATCCTTCAATTAGAGAGATTTTAGCTAAGCATGAAGTATTCAACGACAAGAATAATAACAATAGAATATCTTTTGATGACTTATTAGTAAATAGAAGATTTAGCTCATTCATATATAAGTATGACAATGTGTATGGAGATAGAGAAATCGCTGATTATATTCAAAAAAGACCTGGTGAATCTAACAAACAACATCAGTTAAGAATTATTCTTGAGTCTGAAAGAATCAAAAAAGAAATTCTTGACTTTGAGCTTGATATGTGGGGTTATTAATTCCTTTCCTTTTTCATTATAAAAGTATTTCATGTTTTTTTTATAAATTAGTTGGTTAACTAATTAAAAATGAAAAATTATATATTATTATTTTTTGCAGCATTATTTATAGGCTGTACATCTACAGGTGTTCAAGTTACATTTGATGATGAAAAATCAAATGCCATCAGAGTACATTATCAAAATTACCTAGATCAGAATATGGATGGCTTAAAGTCTTTGTGGTCAACTGATATTAAGATTTTTTTAAACAGTAGAGATGCTATAACTCAAGATGATCTTATACCATTATTAGAAGCACAACATGCAACCTACGATATTACTATGACTTTTGGAGAAGAGGGTGGTAGTGATTTAGGTCCATGGGTTGAGACTACAACTTATCCTGCTGTAGCTGAGTATCCTGAAGCTACAATTACTCAAACTTGGTTTACATGGAATGCGACTAGTAAATTAACAGGTAATACAATCAATTTACCAGCTCATATTGGATTTAAGTGGGGAGATGATGGTAAGATTATTGAGGAATATCATCATTATGATACTGTTGAAATGACTGCAGGTATTGAAGAAGCTCAGGCTGCAGCTGCTATAGAATAATTAAAAAAATTATCTAATTATTTTAAAAAGGGGTTTATGCCCCCTTTTTTATTAGATTTAATGCAGATCCCTCTCTGTACCAATCAATTTGTTGCGAATTGTAAGTATGGTTGGTTTTAATAACATCTTTGGAACCATCTGAATGAATCAATTCAATTGTAATTTGATTACCTGGACTAAAATTTTCAAGATCAATAAAGTTGAAAGTATCATCTTCTTGAATTAAATCATAATCTGCTTCATTATCAAAAGTTAATGCTAGCATACCTTGCTTTTTTAAATTTGTTTCATGAATTCTTGCAAAGGATTTAACAATAACTACTCGAACACCAAGATGTCTAGGTTCCATAGCAGCATGCTCTCTTGATGATCCTTCACCATAATTATGGTCGCCTACTACAACTGTAGGGATATTATTTTTCTTATACTCACGCTGAGTTTCAGGAACTCCACCATACTCACCATTTAGTTGACTTTTTATAAAGTTTGTTTTCTTGTTGTATGCGTTAACAGCACCAATCAAACAGTTGTTTGAAATATTATCTAAATGACCTCTGTATCTAAGCCAAGGACCTGCCATAGATATATGATCGGTAGTGCATTTGCCAAATGCTTTAATTAAAAGTTTTGCTTCAGTTATATTTTTTCCATCCCATGGAGCAAAAGGTTCTAATTTTTCCAATCTTTTGGATTCTGGATTAATTATAACTTCAACATTAGATCCATCTTTGTCTGGTTCAATATAACCCCTATCATCAACTTCAAAACCTTTTGGAGGTAACTCCCAACCAGTGGGTTCTTCTAATCTAACTTTCTCACCAAGATCATTAACTAATGAATCTGTTTTAGGATTAAAACCTAAATCGCCAGAAATAGCTATTGCTGCTACAATTTCAGGAGATGCTACAAAAGCGTGAGTATTAGGGTTGCCATCAGCTCTTTTAGCAAAGTTTCTATTAAAAGAGTGAATTATCGAGTTTTTTTCTTGCTTATCAGCACCTTCTCTTGCCCATTGTCCAATACATGGTCCGCAAGCATTAGTAAAGACTTTAGCATCAAGTTTCTCAAAAATATCTATAAAACCATCTCTTTCAGCTGTAAATCTAACTTGTTCAGATCCTGGATTGATTCCAAAGAAAGCTTTAGTCGATAAATTTTTATTTAATGCTTGATCAGCTATAGAGGAGGCTCTTGATAAATCTTCATAAGAAGAATTCGTACATGAACCAATTAAACCCCACTCAATTTTTCTAGGCCAATTATTTTTTTCTAATGTTTCAGCCATTTTACTAACGGGTGTAGCAATATCCGGAGAGAAAGGACCATTAATATGAGGTTCAAGTTCTGAAAGATTAATTTCAATTACTTGATCAAAATATTTTTCTGGATTATCATAAACTTCTGGATCTCCAGTTAGATAATCTTTAATTTTATTTGCTTCGTCTGCTATTTCATCTCTGCCAGTTGCTCTTAAATATTTTTCCATAGACTCATCATAACCGAAAGTAGATGTTGTAGCCCCAACTTCAGCCCCCATATTACAAATGGTTCCTTTTCCTGTACATGATAAATTTTCAGCTCCAGGACCAAAATATTCTATGATTGCTCCTGTTCCACCTTTAACAGTTAATATGCCTGCAACTTTTAGAATGACATCTTTAGCTGCAGTCCATCCAGATAATTTTCCTGTTAATTTTACTCCAATTAATTTTGGAAATTTTAATTCCCAAGCCATTCCCGCCATTACATCAACAGCATCTGCACCTCCAACTCCAATAGCAACCATTCCTAAACCACCAGCGTTTACAGTGTGAGAATCTGTTCCAATCATCATACCACCTGGGAATGCATAATTCTCTAAAACAACTTGATGAATTATTCCAGCTCCTGGTTTCCAAAAACCAATTCCATATTTGTTTGAGACAGACTCCAAAAAATTAAAAACTTCATTGCTTGTATTGATAGCCTCTTGTAAATCAGGGGCAGCACCAATTTTGGCTTGAATTAGATGATCACAATGCACAGTTGTTGGGACGGCTACTTTACTTTTTCCTGCTTGCATAAATTGAAGCAGGGCCATCTGGGCAGTTGCATCTTGACACGCAATTCTATCAGGAGCAAAATCCACATAATCAATTCCTCTTGTGTAGGGCTTATCCAAATTATTCCAAAGATGAGCGTAAAGTATCTTTTCAGAAAGAGTTAAATGATGATTACATATATTTTTAGCAAGATCAACTTTGTACTTCATTGAAGAGTAAACCTTTTTAATCATTTCTATATCAAAAACCATAGTTCTATTAATTTGAACAAAATTAATAAATCGCATTTTGATTTACACTATTAAAAAAATAAATATGCAATATTAGCTCATATTTTGTTATCTCAATATTAGCAATAGATTAATAGGAAATTATATTAGATTAAGCTTGTGTAAAATGTTTTAATCAGAATGAGAAGAAATTTAAATTTGCTGAAAAAAAATGAAAAAAATTATCCTATTTCTATTAATTAGTCAAGCAAATTTTGCAATTAATTTAAAATCAAATGTTAAAATAAATATTGAATCCTTAAAAGTAATTTCTGTAAGTATTCAGGAAAATAATTATGATGGAAATATTACAATAAACGGTTTAGACAATGATTTTTATTACACCGAAAAAATAGTTTCAAAATCTAAATATTATAAAAAGTTTAATTTGGGAAATCTTAAATCAGGTCTTTATTCCATTAAAATTAAAGATGAAAAATCATCATTAATTCATAAAGTTCAAGTTAATAGTAATTCAGTTAAATTTATTACAACCAGCAGACACTTTAAACCTTTTATTCAACTTAACGAAGAAAAAAAATTAATGAAGCTAGTTTTTCTTGGTGATTTAACTGAAAAAGCAAAAGTAGAAATCATAAATGAAAATGGAGATATTATTCAAAAAATATATAATACTAAGTCTATTATAAATTCAAAGAATTTCAAATTTAAAAAACCAGGAGTCTATCTAATTTCAATTAATGAAAATAACGAAAAATTTGAAGAGGTTATCATGATTTAATTTCTTAGAGTTTTTTTATAGTTGTTTTGAAGCCCCAATTGGGGCTTTTTAGTTTAAATAATCCTCTTCTCTTTTGATTGTAATATCAGACATATTCATGATTATTTCAGAAAGACCATTAGTCTTTGGTAATTCATATGAGAAAAAATACTTCATCGCTTCTAATTTGCCTTTTAAAAAGCTTTTTGTATAGTTGTTTTTTTCTAACTCCTCATTTGATTTTATGCCAATTTCAAGCCATGTCCATGATACAATTATTAAACTAAAAAATTCCATAAAAATAGATGCATCGGCTAAAAATCTCTCATAATCACCTTTAATAGCCAAAGGCATCAATTTTTTTAATACTTTTTGAGCTAAGCCAATTTTATCTTTTAATTTTTGTGAATATTCAATTAAGTCCTTGTAATTCTTTGCTTTAGAAATACATTTGAATATTTCACCTGATAATAATTCCAATCCTTTTCCATTATCCATTGTTATTTTTCTACCTAATAAATCTTGAGATTGAATTCCTGTCGTCCCTTCATATATGGAAGCTATTCTAATATCTCTATAGTATTGTTGCAATATAAAATCTGAGCAGTATCCGTATCCGCCGAGTACTTGAATTCCATTGCTAACAGAAATATTACCTGCCTCAGATGGATAAGTTTTTACAACTGGAATTATCATTTCAAGTAAGGTTTTGTACTTATACTTTTCATCATCTGATTCTGCAGTATTTTCTAGATCATAATATTTAGCTGCTAATAAAACTAAAGATAGAGATCCTTCTGACATTGATTTTTGAAATAATAACATTCTTCTAACATCAGGGTGTTCAATAATAAGTGAAGGTTTTTCATCTGGATTCTTTTTTCCGTCACTTGACAATTTTCTTCCTTGAGGTCTCTCGTTCGCATAATTTAAGGATGCATTATATGCTGCTGTAGCGATTGCTGAAGCACCCCTTCCAACTGCAATTCTAGCAGCGTTCATCATTAAAAACATGTAATAAAGACCTTTGTTTTCTTCTCCAACAAGCCATCCTCTACAATCATCATTGTCTCCAAATCCAAGATGAGAAGTACAATACCCCTTTTGACCCATTTTTTGAAAATCACCAAGTGTACTTACATCATTATATTCTAAATATCCATCATTATTAGGTCTGTTTTTAGGAACGATGAATAAGGAAATACCTTTGGTTCCAGCTGGAGCACCCTCAATTCTTGCTAAAAGTAGATGGATTACATTTTCAGTAAAGTGGTTATCACCAGCAGAAATAAATATTTTTTGACCTGAAATATTGAAATAACCTTCATCTGTTCTACTTGCTTTTGTGATTATATCAGAAAGTGAACTTCCAGCTTGAGGTTCTGTCAAACACATAGTTCCTCCCCATTTTCCACTTAGCATATTAGGAACATATTTTTTATTTAGCTCCTCATTTGCAAAATGAATTATTAATTCTGCAGCACCTTGAGTTAATCCTGCATATCCAGGAAGATGATTATTAGCAGCTTCCATTATAAAAATTGCAGCAGTGTGAGCTATTAATGGCATTTGCATTCCTCCATCATTGTAATCAAAAGAAGCAGATATAATTCCCATTTCTCCACCTTGATGCATCAAGGTTTTAACACTATCATGAACATGAATCTTACCATCTTCATAATAAGCAGGTTTTTCATCCATCTCTTTAAAAACAGGAAAAAGTTCTCTATCAGAGAAGTCTTTGATAGATTCAAGAAACATATCAATTGTTTCTTTATCATAATCCTCGAATCTTTTTTTATTTAACATTTTTTCAAGCCCATGCACTTCATAGAGCATGAATTTTAATGTATCATAGTCAATGTATTTATTACTCATTTTTAATCTTAATCAACAGTCCACAATCTAATAAATATTTTGTAATTTTTTATTATGAAAACAACTAACATATTATTAATAATCATATTGTTTATTTTTTCTTGTAATACTGAAGAAAAAAAAATTGAAAATGAAAATTTAAACGTTCTTTTTATAATGACAGATGATCTTAATTGTGATTTGGGATCGTATGGTCATCCACAGGTAATTAGTCCAAACATAGATGAATTAGCTAACCAGGGTGTTCTTTTTGAAAATGCCCATAATCAATTTCCTTTATGTGGACCATCAAGAGTTTCTTTAATGACTGGAATGTATTCAGATCAAACAATGCACACAAAATTAGATGTTGATCTAAGACAAACAATTCCAGATGTTGTCACACTTGGTCAAAGATATCGTCAAAGAGGATATACATCAGTAAGAATTGGAAAAATATATCATTATGGGAATCCAGGTACTATAGGATCTTCGGGTCAGGATGACATTTCTACTTGGGATTATACAATCAACCCATATGGAAGAGATAAAGAAGAAGAATATAAAATTAATACACTCAGAAAAAGACAATATGGAGGCACATTAAGTTGGCTTGCTGCGGATGGTACTGATGAAGAACAAACGGATGGAATCGGTGCTTCAGAAGCAATTGAGCAATTAGAAAAATTTTCTAAAAATGGAAAAAATTTCTTTTTGGCAGTTGGAATGTTTAGACCTCATACACCTTATGTAGCTCCAAAAAAGTATTTTGACATGTATGAAATGGATGAAATGGAAATCCCATATGATGGTAGTACAGATGAATATTTAAGAACAATTCCTTTGCCTGCAGCACTCTCAGTAAGATGGAAAAAGGATCAAAGCATACTTAATGACAAATCTAACTTCAAACTGGCTCAGGAAATAAAAGAGGCTTATTATGCTACAACAACATTCGTTGATGCACAAGTCGGAAGAATTTTAAAAAAATTAAAACAAACTGGGCTTCATAAAAATACAATTGTAGTTTTTACATCTGATCATGGATACCATTTGGGTGAACATGGTCATTGGCAAAAACAAACCTTATTTGATGACTCAACCAGAGTTCCATTAATTTTTTCTGGACCTGGTGTTGAAAAAGGTGTTAGATCAAATTCACCAGTTGAATTAATAGATATTTATCCAACATTGATGGATTTAACTGATATAGAAACCCCATCTCATGTGGTTGGTAAAAGTTTAAAAGCAATTTTCAATGACCCTAATTATAAGGTCAGAGAAAGTGCTCTGACTAGATGGAGAGCTTCTCAGCACGGAAATTTAAACTTTAGTGAGTCTGGAATACAAGGTTATTCAATCAAAACAGAAAGGTATAGATTAACAAAGTGGGGAGAAAGCGGAGAGCACGGTTATGAACTTTATGATCATGATAATGATAAAAAAGAGATGATCAACCTAGCAAATGATCCTGCTTATAAATCTGTGATTGATTCTTTGAAAACTCATATTGATGCTAGAATAGCCGATGCAAGAAAAAAACCTGAAGGATTGGGTAGACAATTTGAAGAACAACCTCTTCATAAAGTTAAAATTACAACAGGTGACCTTTATGATATCAATGGTAAGAGAATCTGGGAAAGACCAGCAGACGAATAAAAAGTATTTATTCTAAAATTAGCTGTTCAACATTTAATGATTCTTTTCCAATAATTTCCTGATATCTATTTATCATTTCTTTTAATTTTTCAGGATTTGAATTAGCTAAATTGTTTTGTTGAGAAAGATCACTCTCTAGATCAAATAATAAATATTCTTTTGAATTTCCCAGTTCAATATCTACATTGTAATTCTTTGCAGGTCCAGGATAAGAAGGGATCATAACCCAATTACCACTTCTAAATGCAGTTCTAGAAGTTGCTTCAAGAACCAATTCATCTCTTCCATCACCTTTATTGTTAAAAAACACATCCGATAAATCAACTCCATCACTTGAATTAATATCAGAACCAACTAATGTTGAAAATGAATTAAGAAAATCTATTTGAGTAACAATTTCATCTGAAACTTGAGGCTTTGTTTTTCCTTTCCAATATGTTATAAATGGAACCCGAGTACCAGCTTCAAATAAACTGTATTTACCGCCCCTTAATTTTCCAGCAGGAGTATGATCCCCAAGTTTTTCAACTGCATCATCATAGTATCCATCATTTAGAACAGGACCATTATCACTTGAAATAATAATAATTGTGTTTTCAAGTAAATTATTTTCTTCCAAGTGGTTATATAATTCTCCAATACACCAGTCAGCTTCTTTGATTACATCACCTCTTGGTCCCATTCCAGATGAACCAACAAATCTTGGATGTGGTGTTCTTGGAACGTGTGGTTGTTGAAGTGTATAGAATAAAAAGAAAGGCTTATCCTTTACTTTATCAATATATTTTTTTGCTTCATCTAAAAATTTATCAGCCATATCAATATCACTCCATTTAGCTTTTTCACCACCTTTCATGTATCCAATTCTTGGAACTCCGTTAACTATAGCCTTATTATGCCCATGATGCCATTTCATAGTTAATAACTCAGGATTTTTAGTTCCGCTAGGCAACCCATAATCATCGTTTTTGAAATTAACTTCAATAGGATCATTAGGGTCAAGATTTACAACATAACCGTTTTCAATATACACAGTTGGAACTCTGTCTTGAGTGTCAGCCATAATAAAACTATGATCAAAACCAACCTCATTTGGTCCTGGACTAATTTTTTTATTGTAATCTATTTTAGTATTTCCTAAGCCAAGGTGCCATTTACCAACAATACCTGTTTCATATCCTTTTGTTTTAAGCATTTTAGGAATTGTCATTTCCAACGTATCAATAATCAAATTAGCACCAGTTAAAATTTTTGCTCTTTTGTTCCTCCATGGATAAGTTCCAGTCAACAATGCATATCTACTAGGACTACATGTTGCAGAACTTGCATACCCATTAGTGAATCTTACACCATTGTTAGCAATTTTATCTATG
>CENJ01169590.1_pt1 | contig 22840 bp, 23 predicted proteins | sample 356161 | NCBI WGS metagenome assembly CENJ01 (sample SAMEA2619531, study PRJEB7988) | marine metagenome | biome: marine biome (ENVO:00000447); feature: surface water layer (ENVO:00002042); material: "saline water (ENVO:00002010), including plankton (ENVO:xxxxxxxx)" | depth 5 m
CCGACCGAGCTCGCGCAGCCACTGGTCGGGGGGCACCGGGTCGGTGTGGTACCCGAGCGATTTTGCGACTTGAATCGCCTTTCGGCGCTCGTCCCACTGGCGCCCTGCGCGCACTCTGCACGCCGCCATCACGCGCGGCGCGCGCGGCGACGGCGTCCGGAAATCGCGCGCGGTGTGCAATACCTCGTCGGGAATGTTCAACATACCAAGCGGGTACGGCAAAACGGTGGGCGCGAACAGCTCGTCGAGGTTCTCCGCGTGCCATTGAATCACGAGCGGGTGCGCCGCAACGCCCTTGAGCCGTTTGACAAACGCGCTTGTGTACGCGGGGTAGCGTACGTCCCTCTGGTACGGAATGGTCCGATCGGCACAGCCCGTGACCAGCACGAACGGCTCGACCAGCTTAGGCAGGACCTCGTCAAGAAACTGTTCCAAATACTTTGGGTCGGCTTTAACGAAAATCAAGCGCGCCCCTTCCGCTCTTGCGTCGTCGCTTTTCCGCTTCCCCAACGCGATATCAAAGCGATTGCTGACAGATTTGGAATTGCGGGCATTCCAAAGGCGAGCGTTAACGGGTTTGGACGGGTGGCGCGCACTCAGAAGTCGAGGGGGAGGCGCGGGGCTGCGCGCGCGCCGCAGCTGTACGGCGAGCGCGGAGGCGATTGCGGCTGCGAGCGCGAGTGCGAGCAACATCGTTGCCCAGGCCACGACGCGCATACGCGCATACACTGTTTTTAGCCGTAACACCCTATTTTTTTTGGCGTTTGCCGCTCAACTGCAGCAATGCCTTAAAGCGCGCCAAGTGAGGCCTTATACTGCCCGCCGTGAACACAATGCTCATAAAAAATTTGGCAAAATTCCTTCCTTTTGCTAAAAAATTGTATGCTTTTCTTAGGTAACAATGACTGACAAAAAACTTGTACGCGTAACTGACAACGCGGCTGTTGAGCAAATCCTACCCGACACGGAAGATGTGTGTCGTCGATTACGCAAACTTCAATTGGCAGAGCGGAAAAACGTCACCAATGAAGATGTCAAGCGCGCATTTCCTAAGGTCGAAAAGCACAAAAACAACACAATTACCCTGCGTGGCAAGTTGATTATCATCAATCACTGCATTGCAAACGGTCGGTTTGGCGAGGTGTACACGGGAAGTTGGGTTTGGAGCGCGGGCTCGCAAAAAAAAGTGGCAATCAAAATCAATCAAGGCAATCGGGACAGAAAGTTGTTGTCTTGGCACGCGTCGCAAGCTGCTTCGGATGAGGATGACAATGAGAATGCTGATGATGCCGACGCCGATGTTCGCGAACTGGAGATGCACATATTCTTGTGGTGTCTGATGCGCGGCGGGACGTTTTGGCACGCCGCGCAAGCAAGACGTGCAATAGGCCCAGGGCGCAATGCTGGGGAAATCTTTGGGCTAATTCACATTGCTCGCATTCCAAAACCGCTCTTTTCATGTACCGTGCCAGGGATGGGTCGCCTTGTTGGGATGGAAATGCTCGCAAAACCATTGGTTGACGTCCTGCTTAACTGGCCCGAAGAGACCCAACTGCACGCCTTCTACAGCAGTGCGCTTGAATTCTTCCGCGTCAAGCTTGTCGAAATTGCGCGGCTGCTCGAGCTGCTTCAAAGCTTGGCACAGTTCATGCACGGAGATTTGCACGGCTCAAACATCATGCTCAATCACGCCTCTCGCGCGTGTTTGGTGGATTTCGGCATGGCGTCTATCCAGGGTCACGCGCCAACAACGCAGCGCGTAACCGTTGCGAAGGACCACAATCATAGATACACAGCGTTCAACCCCACTCTCGATTTGCTCATGCTGCTTACGTTTATGTCTGAACGTTTGTTTCTGAATTCTTGGTATAAAGGGTCTCAAAAGGTAGTATACCAAGAAACCAACAACGATGCAAGGCGCGTTGCAATGTGGTGTGCGCGAATTGTCAAGCCATTCTGGATGTGGTTCAAGCGCAACATCAACATATCCACGCGGGTTCCGGATCGCCGGTTTGAGCGCAGCGTTGCGGACGTGCGGCGAAACACAAGCATGTTGAGAAACGCAAAAACCCATATGCCACTATGGTCTCACCATTGGTTGTACGCTCGAGCGCTTGGCGTAACCTTCGAGGCGACAATGCCAGCGTCAATCATCGCCGATAACAAAGAGCCGCCGGCGCTTGGGAGCGCATTTCGAGGTCGGTGGACGTGGATGGTTATGGATTTGCCCGTCCCCGACGCAGCCTCACAACAATTGTCGATGCCAATATTGTTGTCTTCCACGACCGGGACTTTTTCGCCCACCCCAATTCGAGAAGCGTCCTTGTCCGCATCCTCAGCGCCACGTGTAAAAAGCCGCGCACGGCCCAAGCGCGTCATTTTGGACCCAGAAAGTGAATGATGCTCCAAGGGCTGGGATAGATTACCTGTGGGTGCTCCGTCATATGTTGTTTGACAAGCCCCAAATATTGATCAGGTGCGTGTTCTACCGCCAGACCGGTGCGACATTGAATAACTCCTCCCACTGGTGAGGGGGATCTTCGGCCGGCACACGCTTTCTGTGCGACATGTGATTGTAGTCAAAGCCGCGAAGTTCGACAATGCGTGCGTGAAAAAGTCTTACAAGCACGGCATGCACGTTTGCGTCGCCCAACCGGCTCTCGACATGGAGTGCACCGGGCGCGTAGAAGATGCGGTCGAGCTTCGCAAGAAAGTTGGACACGTCCTCTTGCAGGAAGAACGCGGTGCGGGCAATAAAGAAATTGTTGTAATATTCGTTGTGGGTGTCACCAACGCGCGCCAGCGCGCCGGCGTCCCATGGGCCGTCACGTAAAAAGGCTGCGAAGGGCGCCTTATCAGGCTGGTGACCATCATGGTGACGGAATACGTAACCGTAATCAATAGGTTGATCAACAAACCACTCAAGCCGCTTCGGCATGGGTGTCTCAATCATTGAGTCGTCGTCAAGTCGCATTACGATTTCGTATTCGGCAACAAGTTGCCACAGCTGCACAGCGTAGAACCGGCACATCTTCTTGTATCCGTCAAGCTTGTACTGCATGTCCCAAAGCGCAGAGATGTCAACAAAGTGCACGTTGGCGTCCGCAGCCACCACAGCGTCTATAAACTTATTTTGGAACGTGCGTTCGTTGTAAACAATGATAGGCGCCGTGGCAGACACGTGCTTACGCGCAAGCGCGTTCCGCTTGATCATTCTCTTCAGGTTACTCTCGCTGTTATTCCCTTTGCACAGCCCGATTATGGCAACCTTTGCCTTTGGCTGCGTAACGTACCGTGATTTGCGCAAAGAGGAAACTGATTCTGCGCCGCAGTCAAATATTTCGCAGAGTAGCGGCTTATTCATCATCATGTTCGGGGCATTGGTTTTTAAACACAAAATATTATTACTAGCTTTACGGAGAAAAAGTTCAAAACCCAGTTAGCTCAGTTGGGAGAGCGCCAGACTTTTAATCTGGTGGCCGTGGGTTCAAGTCCCTCACTGGGTGGACGTAAGTCAGCAGCAAGTGATTATTTCTCCTGCCGATTCAGATACAAAGATGGGGCTCCGTCATAAAACGCAAGATGTTGTCCAATTAGGTGAGGGTTCACGTGCAAAAGTGTTTGAGCTCAAAAGGAAGAACGGTCAAACACCGATTGCTCTGAAGGTATTGAAAGAGGCAACCACGCCGGCCGACTTGATGGAGGTCGAGGTAGCAAGACATATGCATCATCTTGGTATAGGACCCGAGGTGTATGACGTCACCTTGAAGCCGCGTTTGGCGATTCAAATGGAAATGGTCGATACCATTGAGCACCAAGGTCATTTTCTGAATGACACATTTGCTGCCGAGATTGTCGACCTAGTCATCAGAATGGTTGACAATGGATATGTTCACAATGATTTGCACGTAGGAAACATTGCACAGAGTCGGTCGACAAAACGCGCCCTGCTCATTGATTTCGGTCTTGTGCAAGAGATAGAGAAAGTGAGCGGTACTGTACGAGCACAGATCATTCTGGCGCAACTGTATGCGCTTGTCGATCCATGCAATGTTAACAATGTCAGGTCTAAATTCATTACCCAAAATACCCGTCTAAACAAGTGGATTTCCAGTAGTTGCAATAACAGCATCGGCACTGCAATATACGCAATACGCAACGGTAAAATACCTGTTGAAAGCGTTGACCCCGAATTCTGGAAAACACAAAAACGGCCACGTCAAACAAAAAGAAAGGGTCGGCATTTGTGCACAATGTCTGGATAGGCAAAGGTGGGCTGGAGTGGGATACACCATCATTGTCCCTTTAAATGCCTGTTGCATCAAATAGTCTTCCAATTCCGCCTCACGGCGTTCTGTGATGACACCGAAACCGGTAATCTGCTCGCCGAGTTTGACAAAATACAGGCGCAGCTTGTTCCTAACTTTTAGAACTCTCATGGCGGTTTCATAGCTTCCGTAGTCCCCAAGTCAACTTCGTCCACGCGACCCAGGCAGAATTGTGTCAGTAGATCTAGAGCGTATTCGTCCGAGTGCCCTTTGACCGAGTTGAATGCGTCCGTGGCGTCTTTCAAATGAAATTTTTGTAGCACACCCTTGCCCCCCGGGTGCTGATCAAGGTAAGTGGTGACATCAAAGTAGTGTGCATCAATGATTATAATGGTCTTGCTCATTGTTCCTTTGGACTTTGTCAACACCAGCAAAATTATGGGGTGTGGTGAATCCTTACCTTTTGATGTTGGTGGAAACAACACCATCTGTTGATATCAATTTTAAGGATTGTAGACGGTCGCGTTGGTACAATAGGCTCGACTTTACTTGACTTGCGTGGTGAAGACGATTTAGTTACCGATTTAAGGCTTTCTTTTGCACTTTTGGTGAGTGCCAAGAAAAGCGGCTGAAAGATATCCGCAACTTCGGTTTCATCGTCCATTTTTTTAACAAAAAAGATTATTCGATCGTAAGAAATGTTGTCTTCGACTCTCTTTGCTCTTTCAATACTAGCAGCAGCCATATACCTTGCTCTTGCTTTCTCGCCCTTGAACATTGATTGCTCGTGTTTACCAATCTGCTCCAAGGCATGGGGCATGCCTAGTTCGCCAAGTCGAGTAGTTTTGCGATACCACAACATGCCGACAGAAGCAAAAGTGGACGCGCGTTTCATGCGAGCTTACCTTTCTGCCTTGCCGTCGCGAGTGTTTTGGATTCGTGCTGGAAGCCCTGGCGCAGACTTGGAAACGTTTACTCGGGTCATGAAAGAAAGCAACAGCACACTGCCATTCGATCTAATCACGTCCGACGGCGATGCGCCCGCGTCCGATCTGGCAAGACGCAGCGGTGTGCTCAAGCTGCCAAACCTTCGTGTATGGCTCGCACAGAATTGCGATGTTAACAATAATCGGGTGCAACCGATCCCAATCGGTCTCGACTTGCACACCCCATCAATTATTAGGAACCGCGGTCTCAAAGGTGCTGTATTCAACCCGCAAGCGTTAGTGGGCCGATTGGGTGCTTTTCGAAAGCCCGCCGGACACAAATCCAGAAAAATGCTTGTGCTGTACGATTGCGGCAGTGACACCCACCCGGAAAGGGCACTGGCGAAGAGGGTGCTTCAAACGGACAGCAGAGTGTTCATGCTGCCGCATCGTTTGCCCTTGTTCGAATTGTGGCAAACGTACGCGGACTTTGCATTCGGCGTCTCGGTCCAAGGAAAAGGATTAGACTGTCACCGTACTTGGGAAATGATATACGCCGGAATGATCCCCATTATGCGGCATTCGTCAATCGACGCCTTATTTGAAGGGTTGCCAGTGGTATTTGTTGAATCGTGGGCGCAAGTTCAATCGCTCGACTTGCAAAAAGAATTAATCAAAGCGCTTTCGCGGCAGAAGAAAGGCTTTTTACTCGAGGCATTCGATCCGGAAACATGGTACCGCAAATATGGACTGCTTCCTTAAGGCGCTGTGCTTGCGCATATTTGCGCTGTTGATATTGGGTTAAATATTATGCCCTCATTGCAATCGTAATTTGGCTCGCTGTTGTATACCTGGTATGTGCTGCCGAATTTGTACTTGCAGAAAGCTAATTTTTCTGAATCGCTGGGTCCGGTAGAATCGACATAATTGTAAAGCCCGCCTCCGGCAACTTTCCCTACCGTGCCTGCAGATGTCCCAGTGTCCGTGTCCTCACAAGATACGCAACACACTTGAGGAGTCAGAACGTTGGGGGATATGCCAGCAAAAGTAGCTTCAGGGGCGTCTGGGGCGACGTCTGAGCAGAGAAGTGGTGTCCCCGGTCCATCAATGCATTGATAAGGGATGTTTCCGGTGTATTTACTGTAAGGCTCACCAAATTTCAGCTTGCAAAAGCTGTTGTGGTCGGCATCAGACACAGTACCGTCATTGTCAAGTCCTGCTCCCCTTACTTTGTGTACATTCTTTCCGGACGAGTCTGAAGGGTCATCGGCTTCACAGGCAATACAGCACGTTTTATAGGAGAGCGGAGTGGCCTCGGGGCTACCCAGAGATGGCGCATCGCCAGTGGTCAGGGTGGTTTCTGGTGCTGGTGTTTGCAGCGCTGGTGCTGGTGTTTCAACATTATCAGGGATCAGTGTTGTCTCCACGGCGTGTTCGCAGCATTCGCATGTAGTCGATGGGCGCGGCGATGTTGCGCCAACGGCAAACCATGTGATAAAAGTTGCTAGGAGGGCGACTAGAACCAAAATCAATGCAACAACTCCAGTTCTCATGAGGATTGCTTTCACTTATGCAATATTTTTTGCGGCATCATTCCAGTTGTCCGCATGCAACTCACGGAGTATTGGACGTTCCGGATTTTGTCTCTTTTGCCTCATTTGTTTACGAATCCTGTACTCCAATTCGCGCTCTACAACCGAAACAGCATACATGAGCGTTTCAGCGTATCTTTTGTGCGCCTTGTACGAAAATGTGTTTGAATCGTGCCGTCTTTGGTGTTTCATCCGGTCTTCAATCGCGCGATTCATGAGGTTGATGAAGTCCACCACTGTCTTCACTGGTTTTGTCCTTGCGACGTCCACAAGCGTGATGTTAAACAACCTGGGCGAAGCAGTGCCTCGATACCATGACGGAAGAGCTGGTACAAAGCCGTCATTGGTGGCGCTGAGGGGGTGCAATTTGATGAGCGACAGCGCCTTTGCCTCAAATTGATTTTGAGGACTGCATGTTTTTACGGACCAACCGGTGTAGTAAACAGATCCTCCTTCCATCTTAATCATCGACAAGAATGTTATTGGGTGGGTACCCGGTTGAATGCACCTCTGGTCGAGATGAAATGGAATGCAATATCTGTGGCGATTCAACGCGTGCACTGTTTGTGCCGCGGTGTTGCTACATACGACCGGCTTGCCTTAGTTGCATCTCCGCACGAATCGGATTTGACAATCCGTTGGCCGCGCCGAATGGCGTCATTTTTAAGCGGCAGTGCTACTCATGCGGCTTCGAGCTCCTCCTCACAAACAAATCAAGCTTTCAAGTGATTGTAGCGCCGATTGTGGCGCAGCCCGAGGAAACGTGCGCTATTTGTCTTGAAAGGTTAGCGCCAAGCCGTGCGCCAGTTCTACCACATCGATGCTCGCATGCCTTTTGTGCAACTTGCGTTGCGGCTTATCAAAGCACGGTCGACCATGGATTCCTACGCTGCCCACTGTGTCGGGTCACTTAGTCGAATTTATGTTTGATTGCAAATGGCTTCCCCATTGATGAGAAGTGAACTTGGCCTTTTAATTGACGATGCTTTCTCGAGTAACGCTGATTTCACTCGGGGCGTTGTGATCGCAAAGGGTGCCAATTACAGCACCCAACTCATAATGCGAAAGCGAGTGAGCTCTATTAAGCCATCCAGCGTGTTTGATCTCGATCTTGTCCTTGGTGTTGACACGCAAAAAGGATTTGCTCCTCTTGTAAAGTTTGACGCAAACGGCCTTTCAAAAGAAGACAGTGGATGGCTTATGGAGACATTTGCAAATTCGATGCATGGCGTGTATAAGCGCGCAATGAGCACACTCGAAGTTCGCGACGCTGCGCTGTGGCGCTTAGGTACAAGCGCGATAGAGAAAATGTTCATCCAGAAAGGTGATTTGACTGCGACGGCACAAGCGCCGATGAGCACCGATGCTCTCCCAAATAAGGATGTCAATGTATCTTACATACTATTCGGATTACCAAGCGATAGTGCCCCTATCTCTGCAGGGGCGGGGTTTGACTTGGTCAGATTGGCGGGCGGGCGTGGTATCAACCCACCGCATCGCGCGCCATACTTCCGTGACACCGAGAGCGGCGCGGGGATGACACAAGCGGGCGTGGAAAAGTACCGACGCGATAACCCTGGTTCCAACCTGCAGACCGCGGTCACGGAGGAAGTGCCTCGGACCGCCGAAAGGGCAAAAAGGCGAAAGGGGTTCTGCTCGCGCACGCGGAATTGGCCAAACACGCCGCGAGCCCAAGCTGCGCGCCGACGCTGGCGGTGCGGAGGTGTATAGATTGACTATGAGCGCCCTTCTCGTGCACGCAACACGCTTAAACAAAAAAATAGCCACCCGGGAGCGGAATCGAGTGGCCATCGCACTCCGATTCCAACGCGCGCTCGGAGCATCGCGCTTCGAGCAGAAAATCCTGGCGAGCGGCAATCGTCGAAGCGCTCGTCAGCCGCGCGCCGCGTTGTGAGATAAACTACGCGAGCTCGCTCGGTGAAACATGGCTCGGAATGTGTGGGATGCTTGGTGGTAAGACCGAAAACTCCCTCCGGCGTCGCTTCTCGATCGATCGCGGGGCCCACCAGATTGGCGTCTTGTCGTCGTCAAGCCACTTGTCGTTGTTGTCGATCTTTGTGCCGCTCTGCGAGACTTTCGGCGCGCGGTCGGTCGGGTTACCGAGCGAAGCACCATCACCATGCTCCAGTCCGGAGCGGTCACTCTTGCGGCCAGACATGATACAGCGGCGAAGTGAAGGTGCTTCAACTTCACAATCGCACCAGGGGTGAAGTGATATTTCGCAGGCAATCTTGCCTAATGACCCTGGATATCGGGCGGACGGGCACACTAACAGCTGTGCAGCACACTGACAATCTTGCGGCCATACCCCGGTGCTCATGGGGGCGGTCATGGGGGGGAACGGGGGAGCATCAGCCATTTCGAATCTCCGATCTCAATCAGTGCTTACGGGGCTAGCTACTGATAGCATGACCGAGCGCCCGAGTCGTGACGAGGACGACTGCTCACTTATGGCACCAAAAGAAAGGAAGGCCGACGCAAGTGAAGCAGACGCACGCTGCGGACACAGTGACACCGATAATGTTCGCGGTGGTTGCGGATGCGCTGACCCCCGACGTCGCACAGCAGAGTCCACCGACGGACAAAAGATTTGACACACACCAGCACTTATAGAAAGCGCACAAGTCTCGATCGAACTGCTCATTTCCGGTACCAACCGCGCTTGGCACAACCATGGATTTCGAGCTCATGGTCGGCGCGAAAGGCAGTGGTTAGGTAGCAAATCCAGTTGTTGGCTTCGGGGGGTACCCAAGAAGACCACGCACCGACCGAGCATCAAGCTTGGCGGTCGAACAAGAAGACAGCCCGAAGCGCATCCGGCCTCGGCTAGCTCAGCCAAGCAAAGAGGCGCACCTGTCCCGAGCTGGACCGCGATGACCAGCTCTTGCGCGCTTGTGGGAGCAGCGGGCAAGGGGATTGTTGTTTACAACGCCGCGTCTCGTGCGTACATCTATGAGGCTCGAGCTGAGGACACCGTCCGCCGAGTTGCCCGCCGATTCGCTTTTGACATTGCGGTCTTGCGATCGGCCAACCCGCTCCTTGAGATCGACTCGCCCATCAGCGGACAGAAGCTGCTTGTGCCACATGTGTTCACACACATTTGCTGCTCGACGTGGGGACACCCACGCGATCATACTTACCTTGTGATCCACGGGACCGGTCCCGCAATCTACCACGGGCAGGGGCTGGAACTTTGCGGCCGCGCGGTGCCCTGCGGTGTCGGTCGTCTTTACCGCGTCTTCAACGGCGGCTTGTGGGCGACGGAAACGCAATTTTTTTGCGAACGTCTCGACCCAAAGGAAGACACGCTTTTTGGAGTGGAGATGCGAAGCCGGCGGCTGGTGGCGGCCACATACTCCTGGAACGCGATTGTGTTGAACGAGCGCACAAATCCTCTTGCGTTTGAGACGTCGCCGTGCGGCGAAGAGCTCGCCTACTGCGCCAAAGCGTTTGCTTGCTGCGGGTGCAGCGCTCACTTTGTCGCCGGGTGGTGCTCAACACGGTGCGAGTATAATTTGTGTCGCAGCTGTTTCGACGCCCTGCACTCGGCCAACGCTCAAGCCGCGCTCAGAAAGCTCACGCTTGGCCTGCCGACAAAGCTTGCGCACGCGCTTGGAAACGACGCAATCAAACTGCTCGCAATGAAGCGCCTGCCGAACGAGATGTCAACGGCGGCCAAAGCAAAGCGCTGCAAATTGGACGCCGAGGCCTACAAAGGGAATCCCGTGGTCAAACGCTCCGACTTGCGCGTCGGAATGGAGGTGGTTGTCCGCTTGGTTGGTGGTACCGAAATCGCGCGCGTGGAGTGGATTGGGTCGAAACGTCGCGCCGGCGGCGCCGAGGCCAGTGTAGCAACACTTGGTTTCAGCGACGCGGCGGTGCAAGTGGACGTGCCGTTCCACCGAATGTTTCAAAAACTTCGACACCCTCGATAGCGTTGGCGTTTATGAGTGCGTGGCTTCTACAGCGATCGGACCGAAAACCAGCGAGAAAATTCCGAGCTGCGAAACTTGCAGCACAAGTGATCCCACACCGTTATCCGTAGATGGGCGCCAAGCAACATAGAGGGTGTTCTCCAAGAAAATAGGGTAATCGATTACGCCTTCTAAGAGATCAATGGATCCATGGTCTGTCGTTATAGTGCCTTGAACTTCAGCGTAGACCTGCTGAGTTGGGGAGGGAGCATCGGGGGGCCAATCCAAGCGGACAAGCGCATTTCGAGCGTCGTCAACACCAATCCACGAGTACTTCCCCATCGCGGTGATGCGTTTGTAGCCATCTTTTCCGCGCAGCAGCGAAGGACTGGTCAAGGACGCGACCCTGTACTGATCAGCCGCGGAAACATCCGAATTTGATGCCTGGCTGAACAGCACAATTTGGTTATTGATGACGGTCATCACCATCTCATCGGTATCCGCGTTGTAGGCAAGTCCGTGCGGTCCGGACAATGCGTCCGCCCCCCCGTAGACCTCTGGGCAAGGGGCGCCGCCCCTGTAGGCCTGCAGCGTCGCTATGCTGCTACCAACGTACACGCCCGCGCATGCATCCGATGGGGCAGTGCCGTGACTGTTCAAAATCGCAAGGCGGGTGGGTTGTCCTTGCCGGGTGGGCGGTAAGCGCAGGCACGCCATCAAATCAACATTGGAGCTCACGTTAAGACACAATGGATTGACTTTGCGCATGCTGCTCAGCGCGTTGCCCAGCAAAGTGACCCGCCCAGACGAGGTGCAACGATAGACTTTTTGTCCCGATACAAACTCAACCGTGCCGTCTTCATCGATTCCCGCTTTGGGACGAAGCGGCGCTGGCTCGGAGTCGCAAATCTGCGCAACGAATTTGACCCGGTTGGTGCCGCGGTCGATGTATACAAGTGTGGGTAAATCCGCGGAATTAGTTTTGTCCGTCGACAAAACAATGGAATTTGCGTTGATTGCTAACCCACTCATTTGCACGACTCGGCGCGGCACATCGCACTGTGAAATTACGGCTTTGGATTTGGGCGATAGACTAATCATTAGCATGCATGTCAGCGCCAAGGCTGCAACCGAACATATGGCGACCATGATTACCAGTCCAATCATTGCGTTCAGCGTGTCTTGACTCTCCTCGGGAAAAAAGTGTATTCGCAGGGCTGGAACCAAATGGAGGCGCTGCACGCGGGAAACGCACACGTTAACACGGCTCGAATTCTGCATGACGCAAGAACATTTTTCGCGCACCTCCTGGGCACGGAGCACTTTGCGCCCGCATCCTTGCCGGTGCCATCTTCGTTGATGCGTCGAGATTTCACCTTTTTGGAGAAAAACGCCTATTTTGTCGGCAAAAAACATGATGGAGTCCGATGCGCCCTGCTGCTGGGCGTTACCGCAACCCACCCACGCATTACATACACGGCGCTCATCAACCGAGCCGGCACCATTCACTTGGTCTTGGCAAGTGCCTCGAGCCCCGAGTGGCCACCAGAGCTGCACCGCGGAACGCTTCTTGACTGCGAGCTGCTTGCGTGCACCCCTAAAAAGGGCGGCTTGATTGTGTTCGACGCGTTTGCTGTCAGTGGGTATGACGTCCGACCGTGCGACATTGCCGTACGTATGCGACACGCAAAAGCGGCTGTCGAAAAAATTCGGCAGATTGTGACACCGCAACCGTTCAACTCTCGCTCGCGAAGCAAGTGCACAATAGCGGTTGCTCTCAAGCATTTCGAACAAGCAACGCCGGAGTCTGTGAAAAAATTGTGGAGCAGCGTCGATAAAAAAGACGAACCAAGCGACGGCGTAGTGTTTGCGCCGCGCAACAAGGCACTTGAAACCGGGCGCATGCCAACGTACTTCAAGTTCAAGCCCTCCACTAAGCATACAATTGACCTTTTGTTCTCAAAAGAGACGCTGACATGCTCGAACGGCGACCACTTGCCCCCGAATGTCGATGTCGATTGCGATGGTCTGAGTGATGCGGGCGCGCGGAAGGGCATTGTGGAGGTTGCTGTTTCTCGCCGTGGAGAGCGCGTCGGGCTCTCGTTTGTCACTAACCGCGATGACAAAACAAACGCAAACAGTCGGTTTGTGGTTGATCGCACAATTCGCAACTTGTTTGAGGGGTTGACAATTGATGACGTTTCACACGCGCTGAAAGACAGTCCCAAATTTTAGCGAAACCGGCGCATCGATTGCAAAGCTTATGGCAAGCGTTGGCCTTCAAAACGTGCTTTTGCGTCAGCGCGGTTTTCCAATTCTCGCTGCGCGAATTCTTGATTCTGCTTGTTTGACTATTTCATCCCCTTCTAGAGGTCCAGGTTCTTTAACTTCTTTGTCAATTTTGAACTTTTTAATCACTTGCTCTCGATCTTTTTTCGTAAAAATTGGTTCCACCTTGGCACTGGCAATCGTTATTTCTTTTTGTGGCGCTCCCCGCCCGGATCTTCCGATCATGCGTGCCGCCATTCCAATGACCACCGCGCTTAAAATCCCAATACCCGCAGCCTCGACGATTGATGTATTCATCACAAGGTCGGCGTAGTCGCGGGCCCGCGCGGCAAACGATTTGGCGCTGGGAATGTCACCGTCCTCGAGCGCTTGGCGAGAGCGCTTTGCATCTTTAGTGACGTCTTGTTGAAAGAAACAACTTAGTATTAAGAAAGCCGAAACTGCCAAGGCGAGTGCGAGCGCAATCGCCAAAACATCGTCTTCGCCAAGCATGTCTTTGTTCTGATTGCCGCTTAGAAAAAAGGTGAAAGCCTACCTGTTGTAGACCTGCGATTGTGTCTGGCCCATGGACTTGGCGCCGTAGCCCAACCCGCGCGCGCTGGCGCCGACAACCTGCGCGCCGGCTCCGGTCACTTGCGCCCCCGCGTTTACAACAGCAAACCCCGCCCGCCCCGCGGCCGCGGCGAGGCGGAAGGCGTTCGACAACAGAGAGCTGATGAATGACCAAATGATAAGCCCCAACACAACAAGCGCCAACCCTACGCCCGGGTATCCAATGAAGAAGTACTGCTGGTCGTATGCGGCGCCGTGGCATAGCCCCAACTGACCGTAAACAACACCGGACAAGGAGGCAAGGTTCCCGCCGTTGCGGCCAAAGTTGTCAATCGACGGTGCTTCCATGTTTCCCTCGAGGCCAACAAAGCGGTAAGCAAAGATGCACACGCTAGAATTGTTATCTTTGTTGCTGAAATCTCTCCACTCACACCCCAGCCCGCCTGCCGCCGCACACTCCATTGCCGTATTGATGTATGCGCAATCGTTCACGGTGCCTTTCCAGCAGAAGCCCGGCGTGTTGTTGTCGCACCCCCAGCTCTTTGTAGGCGGGACTGCGCAATCACTGTCGGTTGTGCATTTCGTGCACCCCTCCGGCAACTGACCGGTCTCGAACGCGCCATCCGAGCTCTCGAGGCTTTCGCAAAGCGGTGAGAGGGTGGTGTCGTACAAATCCACGTACGTAGCGTAGACGCGCCTCGCAATCCCCGAATTGTCGGCGTTTGTGGTAAACGTGACCAGCTCGCGCGGGTCCGAAACGACAGAAAGGTCTACGTTTACATTCATCCGGTGGTACAGCAGAAAGCGTAGGTACAGCCCACGCATGCGCTTTTCTTGGGCCACGCTCTTTGGCCCGCCCTGGTCAAGGCCCCAGTTGTAAATGGATAGGATTGAAAAGTCTGGCAGCAGATGAGGGTTGGGAATGGGTGGTGGTTCGCAGTTCAGCCAACGGTCGATTGCCTCTATGTCGCGCGTGGCCAGAATCTGCGCGTCTGGCGGGTTTTCATTGTTTTCAAAGAGGAAGCCGGTTTGGGTGGCACCGGACGCGCTTGAATCAGCGCGGGCACTGGCGTCGCAGAACGCCGTCGCGTTGAACGTGACTGTGTTTCGACAGGTTTCGTTACCATCTGTGAACAATCCGCTGAAGGTTTGCAAGAAATTGGGGCACAGCATGCTGTCAAAGTTGGCCTTCTCGTTGTAGAATCCGTCGGCGTTCAATGCCTGCTTGTTAGGGTCTGGTGGATTGCACGGCTCCCCAGCGAGAATTCGGTTGAGACTTCGTGTTGTCACGTTATAGTCAACAATGCCGTTGGTTCTAACCTTTAGCGATGCTGGGACGCAGCAGTTGAACTGATTCGAAGTCTTTGCCTCGCCCTCGTCGCGTCGATATCCGTACGGGATTTTGATGCGTTTGGCAAGTTCCTGTGGTGTGCCCTGTGGTGTATCGCCGCAGCACACGCCGGGAACGACGACTGCGGCGGGCGCCGGCATTCCAATGCGCGCAATGCTCCACAGCGCAATGTTTTCGCTTTTGTCCGATGCGACGCGCCCATGTCGGTCGGTAATCGGATTGAAGAGCGATTGCCGGTCATCTCCTACAGGGTTTCTGAGCGTGTTGCGCGAGAGGCTGAGAAGCGCCACCGCTGACGCGGGGACGACCTGTCCTTCGAGAATCGGGTACGTGGGCCTCTCCGAAGAATCACCGAGGAGTATGTTTGCGTTTACTGGATCAATTACATAGTAATCCTCATGGTCGGTAGTCAGGTCGCTCAAGACTTTATTCAAGCCACTGTTGTTTCGCTGCACACTGCCATCTCCGCTTGCGACACCCGCGAGGTACATGTCTAGCAAGTTTTCGTTCTTGGCCGAGCTTGGGTCGTACAGCGACGCAACGGCGCGCGCGGCCCTCCGTATAAAGCCGGCGCGCCCTGGCTCATCTTGTTCGGTCAAAGGGCGCGTGTACCTCATCGGTACCTGCGTGACTTTGACTCGATCATTGTAATCGAGCGTTTTGAATCGCAAGCCCTCCCACCCCATCGGCGGGTCGCATTCATCGATTGGCGCGCAGCCGGCGCGGTCGGACATGGAGCAGTCGGGGAGCTGGTTGAACATCGGCGGTAGCTCCAACAAATAAGCTATGCCAAGGAACACGCCGATGACCACAACAAGGGTCGGAGCGCTCCACTTGCCAGAGGGAGCGCCGCCCGGCACTTTTAGGACAACCACAAGCGCAACAATCACAGCAATTATGATCAGCGCAATCGTCAAATAGCTCATGATGTTCTCGAACGCCTTCGAAATACCAAAATCGTTTGTGACGGTCGCTCTTTGGTCCGTGGTTTGGGTGATCTCGTTTTCAATGTTCGCATGCAGCGAGTTTTGCGCTGTTGTGTCGGATATGAACTCGCTTGACGCGGAGAGATTGACAAAGAGGTTGCGGGCGGTGATTGTTGTCCCGTTGCAATTGAAGGACTGCACAGATTCATTGTACTGCGACGTGGTGCTTAGTATGCTATTCCTGATGGAGTTCGAAAGGGCGCTGACTTGGTTCGCACGAAAATCAAAGTTGACCTTCCCGCTGGTGAAGATGCCGCCCACCGGCCCCTGTATTGTCGCGTTGTCATTCGCGGCCTGAAGCATCTTTTGGGCCATCCTGTTGTTGAGCAGGACGTCTTCGGATGCGCTCGTGATTTGCTGGGCTTTGACTCGATTTTGAGCGACCACATTCACGTTAAAGTCATTCGAGAGCGACACATCACAATTGTTGAGGTTGACGGCCTGTAAAGTTTTATTGATCTGGCTTTGGTTCACCGTTGTGGTTTGAGACAAATTGTTTGACGCCTCCGATGTTGCTTGCGAGAATTGTTTCGTTGTCTGCTCCACGGAAGATCCAATTCCCATAATGGCTTACTTGTACTCGTGCGCAAAAAAAAATCTGTGCGTTCAGCCAGAAGAGCATGGCTCCGAAGAACGCTTCCAACAAAAAGTCCGCCCTGGTATTCGACCCCTATTTCCTTGAGGCCGACGAATGGTTTCAACCAATCGACGAAATTCTTGCGCAACAGCCGCCAATTGACGGCGGCGCGAAGAAGAAGCGCAGCAAGAAGTCGAAGAAGATGCGCGGCGGAAGCAGCAAGAAGATTCAGGGCGGCGCCGCGGCCGCGCCTGAGCCGGCGGCCCCGGCGGCGCCAGAGGCCGCGCCGCCAGCGATCGAAGGGGGCAAGCGCAAGCAAAAGCGCTCGAAGAAGAGCGGCCGCTACATCAAGGGTGGCGCCAAGCCGGTTGCCGAGCCGTCGCCCGTTGCGGAGCAGCAAGCCTCCGAGAAGGCCGTCAAGGCGCCCGCGATCGAGGGGGGGAAGAAAAAGCGCAAGTCGAAGAAGAAGATGATGATGATGTAAGCGCCTCGCTTTCACACCACCCGCGTGGGACGGGGCGCTGCACATTTTTGGGCTCACAGCGGTATGTTCTTTTTTGCCTCACACCGTGGTGGACGCTAGTCGAGAGAACCCTGGCGTTGTGGAGGGGGCGTTTGACGCGGGCGATCCGAAAAGGATGTGCTGGGCGCGGAGAACCGCGGCGGCGCCGAGCACACAAGGGCTGTCCAGAAGTTCGAAGAAACAAGACGAAGACACGGTCATGACGCGCAGAATCTCCTCACGCGTCATGCAGCAAAGAAGCTCGCAGCTGAGCTGAAGGCGCTGGCGTTTGCCCTCGCTGGGCACAAGGGTTGGCAGCTCGACCGCTTTCTGATCACACCAGGAGAGGTCCACCCCGGCACTCCGCGGCACCACAACAAACAGGCACGCCGAGTAGCCGATTGTCACGCGATCTCTTGCGAATACGGAATCGTTTTCAAGCTCGCAAAAGTTGTACACGTCGCAGTTTGGAAAGCAAAGCGTCTTGGTGCGCATCTGCGCTCGAAGAAGCTCCGCGTTGGTGTCAAAAAGGGCGGTCGAGATCGCGTGGGGGCTTTCGCTTGATAAGTGGACGGCTTTCAGCGCGTCCATCTCGGTCCGCACCAGGGTGAGGTGGTCCTCGTGTGTGCTGGCATTTGAAAATGCGGTTTCCGCGATCTGAGCCAAGCCGGCGCGGGTGACAACCACGCGTTTGGCCTTGTACTGCGAGAACCACGCCTGGAGATTGCTCGCGGGCATTGTTGGGAGCTTGTAGAAGTCGTCCACCACCACGCCGTGCACGGAGTCTGCTCCGGCGCAGTCGAGAAGCAGCGATGGTTCGATGGCCATGCCCAAGTGGTGGCGGTCGTTGTACATGGGAACGGTGGCAAGCCGGCCATCGAGGCACGCTTTCGGAAGCACTTTGGCGACCCGCCCCCCCTTCACATCAAATATCTCGCACTGGTGCAGAGGGGTGAGCGCTGACGCGCTCGACGGTTGCGCGTTCCAAACGACCACGTTCCGAGGCGCCGTTTCGTCAAAGCGTGTCAGCGGTGCGGGAGAAGGGGTCGCTTCCACATGAACAATCCTCGCCGGGGAGCCCTTGACTTGCGCGGCCCGCATCATGGCTGCTCTTGGGGCGATAATTGACTTTGATTTTCTCTGATTCTAAGATAGCAAGAACCGCATGTCGTCACGCGTGCTCCAGGTTGTGCTGGTCACGTGCTTGGCTGTTGCGTTGTATGCTTTCGCTGTGTGGTGGCGACGACCGGTTTTTGTGCACATTGGAAAGACGTGTGGGTCGTATTTGGAGAGATCACTCCCGCCGTATCACCACGTGCACCTCCGCCCTGTTTCGGCGTACGAACGAATTGATTTGGTGTCGATCCGAGATCCGGTCGACCGTTTCAACTCCGCGTTCCACTATCGCAAAGGAGGGTTCAACCCGGATATTCCGTTGAAAGCGCTCGAATTGGAGCTCTTTGACTGCTTTGATGACGTCGATGCTCTTGCGGCAGCGCTCACGGATACCAGTCGATGCGGCGAGCTGGCTCGCATTTCTTTACGTCCGTCGGACAAAATGACGCACATCACAAAGAATCATGCCTACTACATGGCAACATGGTTAACAAGAAACCCCAGCCTACCTTTCAAAGTTGTGCAAGCCGAAAACTGCGCAGAAGACACGCAGCGAGTTGTGAAGGCCCTCGGCGGGCGCTCGAAGCCATCCAGCGAGAAACCGCTGTCGGCGACCATGACGAGCGACCGCGTCAACTCCCGTAAGCCCGCGATTACAGCGGAGACAAGATCGCGCTTGCGGGCCCACATGGTGGAGGAGTACAGAGTGTACCGCGAAATTTTGCGGCGAGGGTCTTAGTTATTGATCTTGTACTTGTCGCGAACATGGTCAAAGACGCTCACGCCAGACATTTGTATGTTTGCGTAGCGCGAGCGCAGCTCGCTCCAGCGATTGCGCGAGTGCGACGTGGTCGGGTCGCGCCGCGCAATGTCCAGCTTACTTTTCAAACGCGTGTACCGATCGATCACCTCCTGGTGCCGCTGCACCTGCGCCGCGTTGTTGAACAAGTTGATCAGGCCGGTGGTGATTGCTGTGAGGGATGTGAGAGTGATTTCCCATATGAAGAGCTGGCCTGGCGCGCGCTGCGCGCGGCCGTCGTCGTCGTCAGAGGTTGACGTGGACATCAGAAGACCGGCGGTGCACGCCGATGCCACAAGCGCGGTGGTTCGAAGGATGCGATCGCACCGGCTGTTGATCGATCGACACTCGGCGTGCGCCTTTATGCGCATCTGCACGCGCTCGCCGAGTTCCTGCCAGTCGCATTCAATACTATTGTCGACCGCAACCTCGACGAATCGTGGCTCGGCGGCGGCGGGGATTTCGCCGAACGAGTCTGGCTCGAAAGAAGTCATCACGGAAGCTGCACGGCTGATTCAAAAAAATGCACCAAGCTGATTTACGCCTTTTTCTTGAGACGAATCCCACGGAAGAGCAGGCCTATAGCCACAGCAAAGATGAAGAAAAACACAAAGAAAATCATCATGGCCACCTCCGTGTTGATTGCAATGCCAAACACTTTGGCAGACTTCAAATCTTCAGACTTCTCCTTGTCGCCCAAGTCATTGGACAAAATCCAGATGGTGGACCCGGCAACCCAAAGACTTACCAGGGCAGTCGCGTATGAAATTACTTCGGCGGCAATGAGTCCTACTTGTGTCATGTCCTGTCTGACTTCTGAATATTTTTTTTTTGCTTCCTTACAGTAAGGTCCACACGAAATGAGTGGTCAAGAAGGTAAAACTGATACTCTGCCAGCAGATGATCAACAAGAAGCTGGCACTCGCAAAAAGGTGAAAGCGATAATCGCCAAGGTAAAAGATTACCAAAAACCAGCCATGATTGTCAGCGCGGCCCTCATTGCGGTCGCTCTTGCCATCCAGCTGGGGGGCATGCAGATTCTGAATTGGGTTTCTTTCGGCCGGCTCAACAAGGTGAGCGATGACCTGGACGCAGCTGCTGCTGCTGCCACTGCCAATGGAGATGATACGTCGTCCATTACAGATGCCAGTCGCAAGAATGATGATGGAAAGACGATGGTCTTTTGGAACTCGATCGGAGGCATCATTTCGATTGTGCTGCTCATCGTCGCGTTGATCTTTGCTGTGAAGGCGATAAGATCGAAGGCGTAAGATTTATTCGTTTCCTATTCAAGACATCCGATTCGAAACATGATGAAAGCGGATCCGAATTATGACGATGAAGCTGACGATGAATTTTGGGACACTATAGAACTGGGTGATCGACCAGAATCCGCTCTCGAGCGCGCACCCGCCCTCGAACCCGCCCTCACACCCGCCGCGAGGGAAGATCGTGCCTATGTGCGTTCAGCAAAGACCAGCCTGTACACGGCTTTAGCTGCCATCATCTTAGGCTTGGGAATGCAGGCCTTGAATTGGGTCTCTTTCTCTCGAATCCAGGCTGCGGAGAAGGCTATTGATGCTAGTGATGCAGAAGCCGGAGCCACCAGCGAACCGGTTGGCTCGGCCAAGACTGACGTGAAAGACGGAAAGGCGTTCAGCTTAGCCACCGCCATCCTAGGCATTGTGGTAATTCTCTTGCTTATTATCGCGCTAATTCTCCTCCGCCGCGCGATGCGAGGCTGACCGGGCACAGGGGAAGGCGCGCGGGCCCCGCCCTAGGGGTCTCTCGAGTCACTTGATGAGGTTGAACTCTCCGTTGCTGTTGCACGTCCAAAATTTGCGCCCGACGACGCCGGACAGATCTTCCGGGTGGTCCAAGTTCCCCTGGCTGTAGTAGCCCTGGCAATTGGTGACCAAACCTGCCTTGCGCATCAGAGTGGTCTGGATGGCGGACTTGTTGTGGCCGCATGATTCGGCCAGGTCGACGAGCGTGCGCTTGGGGAGCGGGCCGTGCTCAGACAAGAGTTGACGAACGCACTTTGGAATCCCCTCGCGCTCGTCCTCAAGATCCTTGCCTTGCGTGCGGCAATCATAACAGTGGTAAGGCCCCGTTGGGACCTTCTCGAGGCCTGCGTCGCGGACTGTGGGGCCCTCCTTATCGCATTGCTCACACATCAGAATCTTGTCGAGCTCGTCGTCGGACAAATCATCAAGCTCGTCGTCGGTGTCGTCCTTGTCGACAACATTGCTCTTTGCGGCCTTGGCAACCCTCTCGGTTGAAGTGCCTTCGGCGCCGCGCTTCTTGTGCGCCTTCGGCGCCTTGCGCGGCGGCCCGGCTGCCGCGGCCGCGAGACCGCCCGAGTTGAGGACGTTGGACCTCGCGCGAAACGCGGCGTACCCCAGGCCCGAGTCCCTCGTCCACCCCGGGGGGCAGCCGCGTGCTTTTTTGGGCTCGATCGGGTCAGGCTCTTTGCCGGCGGCATCGCAGGTCTTGCGTTTGTCTTCGCTCTCGCGCAGGATTCCGAGCGCCTGCTTCAGATCGCGGATCGCCTTGGTCGCCCTGCCCTTGCCAGTACTCTGCGGAGGCAGCTCCACGGAATGAACGGCCTCGAGCGTGAAAGCTTTCTTCATCTCAAGATACTTCTTGGCGTCGTTGTGGTACCCGTTTGTGAGCGCGGCCATCGCGTTGGCCACCGTCTGCTCAAACCCGGCTTCCAAGAACCCCGCGACGCGCTTTGCTTCCAACGACTCCGACGGCGCCGGCCCGCGCGGATTGGTGACGCTCGGACCGTCGTCTTGGGGAGGCGGTGCCGTCGTCGCAGCCGCCGCACGCGAGCCGTCGCCGTCGGGCTTGCGCGAAACGCGCGAAAGGCACCACGGCGGCTGCTCGGAATTGCGACCGGCGCCGGGCGCGAGCACGGGCCCAATCGGCAAGGCGGCGGCGGAGTCGCCGATCTGTTTGGGCAAAAGCAACGAGTGCATCGGCGCGCCTTTGCCGTCTGCGCCCTCAAGGTTGCTCGTCGCGCCCGCAAACTCGCCCATCGGCTTCTTGGACCCTTGCCGCGTAAGCGCGCTCGCCGCCCCCAATCCGGGGATGCTCGGCGCTTGCTCGGGCTTGTCCGCGGCGCGAGGGGCCGTCTTGGTGTCGTCGGAAGGCGAATCGGGCACGACAGCCGGCGCGGCCGACGATTTCTTCGAAAAGGCGTAGTACCCCGGCCCCTCTTGGACCCATGCAGCGCCAAGGATCTCGCAGAACTCTTTCGACCCGAGCCGCTTCTCGCCGACATGTTTCTTGATATCCTTTTGGCCCTTGATCTTGTGCTTGAGCTTGAGGAGGTCCGCGAAGACGTCCAGCGTGAGCGAGACGTTCCCCGACGCGTCCTCAAAGCCGTCGGCGGCGCGAATGTCTGTGAGGCCTTTTTGGACGCTCTCCGCGCTCACGCCCTGGAAACATCCATGGTGTACTCCATGATGCATGATCGAGCCAGTGCCCTCGAGCGCGCGAAAGTGATCGAAAATCTGCCCTTCGAGGTTCTCAAACGTGAGCAGCTTCTTGATGAGTGCGGTACGTTTCGGCTTGAAGTCGGAGACGGATTGGAAGCGCACCTTTGTGCCATCCTCGAACACCGCGAGCGACTCGCTGCTTTCGGTGATCGACTTCTGATCCTCCTTTTCCAGCACTGACGCGATGGTCGGCGCAATCTGCTTGAGGACGTCAAGCACGCTCGTCCACAGGGCAAACGTCGTGAAGTTTTCCCCCAAGACCGTGCACTTGGGGATCTGCATAAAGCCGATGGCGACCATGTGCAGGCAGCAGAGCTGGACCAGCGCCTCGCGCATGGTGGGCACCTGCGCGCGAGCACAAGCGCGCGACGGAAGCGAATCGCGGGACGGAAGCAAATTGGACAACGAGGGCGCGCGACCGCGAAGAAGCTTGCGGCGGGG
>CENJ01034645.1_pt1 | contig 22836 bp, 26 predicted proteins | sample 356161 | NCBI WGS metagenome assembly CENJ01 (sample SAMEA2619531, study PRJEB7988) | marine metagenome | biome: marine biome (ENVO:00000447); feature: surface water layer (ENVO:00002042); material: "saline water (ENVO:00002010), including plankton (ENVO:xxxxxxxx)" | depth 5 m
CACTTCATTAGATTTAGAAAAATTTACAATTTCATCGAAGAAATTTGGGGAAGATACGTCTAAAATTACATCTGGTTTTAAAATCCCTTCAAAGGAACTCTTTAATTCGACATCAAAAGAGGAATTTGTAAAAGCTGAAATTTTCTCGCCAATACTTTTATTATTTTTAGACGAGATGCATCCAGCCAACTTAATTGAAGGATGATTTTCTATTTCTTTAACAATTTCCAAGCCTAATCTTCCTGAGGCTCCACATAAAATTAAATCAATACTCATTTAAAAACTCTTAAGAAAGTTTTTAGCACTTTCAAACCATTTCTCTGCGAGAGGTAAATTTTCATTTTTTGATATAGAGCTTTTAAATTTTTTTAGTAAATCTTTTTGTTCATTATTAAGTTTTATAGGCACCTCAACAAGAACCCTGACGAGTATATCTCCTTTTGAACCGCCCCTTAAAGGTTTAATTCCCTTCCCATTTAATCTAAATAATTTATGACTCTGAGTTCCCTCTGGAATTTTAAATTTTACTTTTCCTTGTAAAGTTGGAACTTCAATTTCAGCTCCTAAGGAAGCATCAACAAAGTTTATGGGAACCTCACAATAAAGATGTTTACCATCCCTTTCAAAAATCTTGTGCTGATTTACATTTATTTCTATAAAAAGGTCTCCACTTCCGCCCTTTCGCGCATCACCTTCTCCAGATAATCTAATTCTATCTCCCGAATCAACGCCTTGAGGAATATTTACAGATAACGTCTTATTTTTTTTCAAATAGCCTGATCCACCACATTTATTACATTCTGGGTCGTGTATTTCTCCTTCTCCATGACAATGCGGACAAGTTTGTTGCATTGAAAAGAAACCTTGTTGAGCCCTTATGACACCTTGCCCCTGACAATAACTGCAAACTTGCCAATGTCCATCACATCTCTCTGATGAAGGAATATCTAGTTTAATAGTTGTTCCAGCTGCGGCATCTTCTAAAGAAACATCTAAACTATAACTTAAATCCGATCCTCTCCTATTCCTTGAACTTCTTGATGAGCCTCCTCCAAAAATATCTGAAAAAATGTCTCCAAAAATGTCGCTAAAGCCTTCGGCAGCGCTTTGGGCATTATTAAATGAGGAATTTACTCCCTGATGACCAAATTGATCATAAGCCTGTTTTTTTTGATCGTCAGAGAGGATTTCATAAGCTTCAGAAAGCTCTTTAAATTTTTCAGCAGCTTTTTCATCCCCTGGATTTCGATCAGGGTGATACTTCATAGCAAGTTTTCGATAAGATTTCTTTAGATCATCTTTCGAAACAGACCTATTAACACCCAACACCTCATAGTAATCTCTTTTACTCATCGATGTTGAAAATAAATTTAGTTTTTATTTTCTTCTTTTACTTCTTCAAAATCTGCATCTACGGCCGAATCGTCAGAGTCTTGAGGAGAATCTGAATTGTCCTCGGAAGGGTTGGTTTGTTGTTCTTGATAAAGCCTTTGTGCAAGTGAGGATGAAGCATCCGCAAGTGATTTAGTTTTTTCCTCAATTGCTTCTTTATCATCGCCTTTTAATTCTTCTTCTAAGGCTGAAATTGCTTCTTCAATTTGAATTTTTTCTTGTTCTTCAACTTTATCAGCTGACTCTTCTAAAGTTTTTTTGCAACCATGTATTAGAGTATCTGCAGCGTTTCTCGCTTGAACCATCTCCTCAAATTTTTTATCTTCGTCAGCATTTGCCTCAGCTTCTGCAACCATTTGTTCTATTTCATCCTCAGAGAGTCCGCTTGAAGCTTGGATAGTGATAGATTGTTCTTTATTTGTAGCTTTATCTTTAGCAGATACATTCAAAATACCGTTAGCGTCGATATCGAAAGAAACTTCAATTTGAGGCATTCCCCTCGGCGCGGCTGGAATTCCATCTAAATTAAATAAACCGAGTTGCTTGTTTTCTTTAGCTTGTTTTCTTTCGCCTTGAACAACATTAACTGTTACTGCAGTCTGGTTATCCTCCGCAGTGGAAAAAATTTGAGATTTATTTGTAGGAATTGTCGTATTTTTTTCTATAAGTGGAGTCATCACGCCCCCCATAGTTTCAATCCCAAGAGTTAAAGGAGTAACATCCAAGAGAAGAATATCAGTAACGTCTCCTGATAGAACTGCTCCTTGAACCGCCGCACCTACTGCAACCGCTTCATCAGGATTTATATCTTTTCTTGGCTCTTTTCCAAAAAACTCTTTAACTTTTTCTTGGACTAAAGGCATGCGTGTTTGTCCTCCAACTAAAATGACATCATTAATGTCAGATGGTTTTAATTTTGCATCCTTTAAGGCTACCTCAACTGGCTTAAGACTTTTTGCTACTAGATTTTCAACTAAAGATTCTAATTTTGATCTTGTCACTTTTATAAGCAAATGTTTTGGTCCTGAAGCATCAGCAGTTATGTAAGGAAGATTTACTTCTGTTTGCTGGTTTGAAGAAAGTTCAATTTTTGCCTTTTCAGCTGCTTCTTTTAGTCTCTGCAATGCAGCAGGATCTTTTCTCAAGTCAAAATTTTGTTCACTTTTAAATTCATCAATAAGAAAATCAATTAAAGCTAGATCAAAATCTTCTCCGCCTAAAAAAGTGTCCCCATTAGTGGAAAGAACTTCAAACTGTTTTTCTCCATCAATTTCAGCCAACTCTATGATTGAAATATCAAAGGTACCTCCACCAAGATCAAAAACTGCAATTTTTTGATCGCCAGTTTTTTTATCCAAGCCAAAAGCTAATGCAGCGGCAGTTGGTTCGTTAATAATTCTTTTTACTTCTAACCCAGCAATTTTTCCTGCATCCTTAGTAGCCTGTCTTTGAGAATCATTAAAATATGCAGGAACTGTAATTACAGCTTCTTTTACTTCGTGACCTAAATAATCCTCTGCTGATTTTTTCATTTTAGCCAGAATTTGGGCAGAGACTTGCTGCGGGGCTAAATCCTCGTCATTAGCGTTAACCCAAGCGTCTCCATTTTTTGCTTTAATTATCTTAAAAGGAGTCATATCTTTATCCTTTTTGACAACTTCATCGTCGAATTTTCTTCCTATTAGTCTTTTTATTGCATAAAGAGTATTTTCGGGATTTGTAACTGATTGTCTTTTGGCGCTTTGACCAACTAATATTTCGCCGTCTGAATAGGCCACTACTGATGGAGTTGTCCTCCCACCCTCACCATTTTCAATTACTTTAGCTTGATCGCCATCCATAATTGCCAAGCATGAATTAGTTGTTCCCAAATCAATACCAATAATTTTAGCCATATTTACCCTCTTAATAAGTTACATACGTTAATTAAGGGCAATAAAAATTATTTCAAGTTTTTTTTTACTTTTTATTCACAACAACCATCGCTGGTTTGATAACTCGGTCTTTAAATTTAAATCCTTTCTGAAATACCTCTAAGATAGTGTTAGGCTTTTCTTCGTCATTTTCAGTAACCGAAAGAGCCTCATGTTCATTAGGATCAAATTCCTCACCTTTGGGATCAATAACAAAGATACCGTTCTTTTCAAGAGCAGAAACCATTTCTCTAACTATTAAAGAAACTCCTTCCGAGGGGACTGTTTTATTTTCTGTGTCCTGATTTTCAAGCGTTCTAAATAAATTGTCGATTGATGGAATAAGATCTTTCACTAGATTTTCGCTTCCATACAATCTGGCTTTTATAAGTTCATTTTGAGAAATTCTTCTTAAATTTTGAATCTCGGCTTGAGCTCTTAGTAATTTTTCTTCTAATTCATCTGAATGTGATTTTTCATCAATTTTATCAAGAGCTTCCTCGCTTTCTACTTTTTCTTTCTCAGCGCCATTTGGTAAAACTTCTGAATCATCATCTTTTGTATCTTCCTTCTCTTCAGAAGTAAGTTCTTTATCCTTATTAGTCATTTTCAATAGGTTCTACGTAAAGCACTAATCTATGATCTACGATCTTATAACCTCTTTCCGAGGCAAGTTTTTCTTGCTGTTCCTCTATTATTTCATTTGTAAATTCAATAACTTTTCCAGTTTTTAAACACACCATATGATCATGATGATCATTTGGAGTTAATTCATAAACTGAGTGACCGTTTTCAAAATTTTGCTTTAAAAGAATTCCAGCAGACTCAAATTGAGTTAAAACTCGATAAACTGTTGCAAGCCCTACTTCATCACCCGCTTCAACCAATTTTTTATAAACTTCGTCTGCACTTAAATGCTTAGTGTCTGATTCTTCAAAAATTTCAAGAATTCTTATTCTTGGGAGTGTTACTTTTAATCCCGCTTCTCTTAAGTTTTTATCTTCAGCCATATATCTTTAGATAGTATAATTTATTCGGATTTCAAGATGTTTAAAAAATTTATTTTATATCCTTTAATAGTTGTTTGCATTATTGCCTGCTCTAATAGGTTTTACCAAGTTCCAATTGCTCAAGGAAATATAATAACCGATGACATGTTAGAGCAATTAGAAGAAGGTTTAACGAATGCTCAAGTCCAATACATCATGGGTTCACCTGCAATTAAAAACTCTTTTGATTCAAATAGGTGGGACTATATTGGAACATTCAGTATTGGAGAAAATCAAACTACAAGCGTTCACTACGTTTTATATTTCGAAAAGGGCAAATTAACAAATTGGATCAATTTATTAGATTAAATTACACCTGGAATCACAGCTTTTCTATTTTTAGGGTAATCTTCAAATTGTTCCTTGAGCCATTTGTGATTTGATAATGCTCTAGGTAGAAGATTTGCTAAAGTCCAAAAGAAAAAAATAAATCCCGCTAAGTTCATTGTCATTAATGCCCATCCTAGCCATTCTAAGAACTCGCCAAAATAATTTGGACAGCTAACTTTTGAAAATAGAAAGCCTTTCGGAATCGAATATTTTCCTTCATTAGATCTTTTAAGATTTATCATAATCTCATCTGAAATCACATTGATAGCCATTCCAATAAAAAAAACTATTAATCCTAAAATAAACCAAATACTTATTAACCAATTGGAAGAATAATCAATTAGAAAAAATAACCATGTTCCTTGAAAAAAAACATTCACCACGTTAAATCCAAATGCAGACAAGACTACATTTAATGGCATTTTTTTAGAATTCGTTTGAGCGCGAAATGGCCATAAAAAACTTCTATTAAAGTAATGCAAACAAAATACAAAAGTTAAAACTATTTGAACTTTATTTTCGTAGTTTCCATAAAGAAGGAAAAAGATAATCATTAAATAAAATGCTGGAGATTCCATTAGTATCCAGCCAGTTTTAGCGCCCATAGAATATTTATGAGTCTCTTTTATATGCTTTCCATAGGGCGCAGGTTCTTTGATTAGGTAAAAGAAAGCTATCGCTCCGATCAATGCCCAAGCGAAAATTAAATAATACAAAGTCATTAACTTAAAGCGTAACCAAAAATTAGTAATACTGAAACTGGAGCCACGAATTTTAAGCAAATATTAAAAATATTTGAAAGATTTCTTGATAGATCTATTTCTCTTTCCAAATCAATTTTTGGTATACAAAATCCTACCAATAAACAAATTAACAGTCCTCCTAAAGGCAACATAAATTGATCGGTTAGGATAGCTATTACCTCAAAAAAATTCATTCCATAAATTTCATACTCAGCCCAAATGTTATCTGAAAAAACTGTGCCTAAACCGATGAGCCAAGCAATTACACCTAGAATTATTACTCCATTGAGTCTAGAGAAAATTCTTTCTTCTTCAATCCATGCTGTAAAGGGCTCTATTAAGGAAACTGAAGAGCTTAGTGCAGCTATAGAGACCAATATAAAAAAGACTGAATGAAAAATACTTCCCAAAGGCATGGAGTGAAAAGCTACTGGTAAAGACTCAAATAAAAGGCCCTTGCCTACAAAAGCTGATAATTCAGGATTGCTGAAAACGATTGGAAAAATTGTAAATCCAGCAAGCAAGGCAACAAGAGTATCTAAAAATATTACAATTAAAACTGTTTTTCCAATCATCTGTTCCTGTGGCATGTATGCTCCGTAGGCCATGATTGACCCCATTCCGATACTTAAAGTAAAAAAAGCTTGTCCCATTGCAGTTATAACAACTCCAGGAGTTATTTTTGAAAAATCTGGATTAAACAAGAAACTCAAGGTTTTTATAAATTCTCCCGTTAAAGAAGAATAAATACATAAAACAATGACTAAAAAGAATAAGATAGGCATCAAAATATTTATTGCTTTTCCTATTCCATCAACAACCCCCTTTCCTACCACATAACAAGTAACGCCAATAAACAATGAATGCCAAAATATCATTAACAAAGGTGAATTTTTAAAATTTGAATAATATTCAACCGAATACTCAGCAGGGTTTAATTCTGTGTGAGGAATTGAGCTAAAAATGTAAGAAGCGGCAATACCAGCAATGACACTGTAGTAAGAAAGTATTAAAAGTCCTGCCAAGGCACCTAGCCATCCTAAAATTAGCCAGAATTTATTTAAACCATAGTCGCTAATTATTTTTCTAACAGAGTTGATAGGACTTTTCCTGCCATATCTACCGATATATATTTCAGCAATCATAATTGGCAGACCTAAGAATAAAATACAAAGTAGATAGACTATAACAAAAGCTCCCCCACCACTCTCTCCTGCTAAATAAGGAAATTTCCAAATATTTCCAAGGCCGACAGCTGCTCCTGCTGCAGCTAGAACAAACGTCCAATTTCCTTTCCAGATTTTACTTTGATCCATTCTTTATCTTATGATTTTTAAATATTTAATATTTATACTTACTTTATGTCAAAAAACAAAATTAAAAATTTAAAACCTGTCATCGAAAATAGGCAAGCAAGATTTAATTTTGACCTTTCTGAAAATTTTGAAGCAGGAATATCTCTTGACGGATGGGAAGTGAAAGCGATAAGAGCCGGTCAAGCAGATATGAAAGATGGTTATGTTCTGATGAAAAAAGGCGAAGCTTGGTTAATTGGTATGAATATCCAACCTTTAAATGAAGTCACTCATAAAGTTGACCCAATTAAAACAAGGAAGTTACTTTTAACTAAATCCGAACTATCAAAAATTTTTAAGTCTACTCAAGAAAAAGGTCTTACTTGCGTTCCAACTAAATTATTTTGGAAAGAAAATTTAATTAAAATAAAAATTTCTTTAGGTAAAGGTAAATCAAAATTTGATAAAAGGCGCTCTTCAAAGGAAAAAGAATGGAAAAGAGAAAAAACTGAAATTAAGAATCTTTCTTCCAACTTAAAATAAATAGATTAGAATACTCTTCCTCGGGGGCGAAATGGATTAGACATTTGTTTCTGAACCTATAAGGCATGTCGAGATGATAACAATCTCGTTAAAAAAAGTTATAAAACATTTAGTTGGCAATAAAGCAAACTACGCACTAGCTGCATAATTCAGCTAGCTTTCTTATCCCGACACCTATTAGGGAATAAGAAAGTCACTTAATAGGTTGCTTGAGAAAATTATTCTGTGATTTTCTCAAAAAGAAAATACAGAATATTTTTTATTTATCCTGCTCATCGGAGAAATAAGAAAGAATTTAATAGATGAAACTAAACATGTAGATCTTAAGGGGATGGATTGATGGACGCGGGTTCGATACCCGCCGCCTCCACCAAAAAGTATTTATATTTCCTTATGCTATATAAATAATTTTTTAAAAAAAAGTTAGATTCAAAAGATGAAAAATTCTATATTAATTAAATGAAAAACCCATTACTGAAAGATTTCAAATCCACCTTCGGAATCCCGCCTTTCAATGAAATCAAAGATAGACACTATTTACCTGCTTTCAAAGCAGCTTTGAAAGAACATAAAAAAGAAATTGATTCCATCATAAACGATAAACATATACCGAACTTCGAAAATACTATCAATGCTCTTGAGAATTCAGGGTCTTTCTTATCTAGAGTAAGCAGAGTATTTTTTAATCTTTTATCTGCACACTCATCAGAAAAACTTCAAGATATCGCAAATGAAATTACACCTCTCCTCTCAAAACATAGAGATAGCATTTCTTTAAATGAGAAATTATTTTTTAGAATAGAGAAAGTCTATCAATCTCAAGAGAACCTGAACGAAGAGCAAAAGAGGCTGGTGAAGATTACTTATGATGGTTTCAAACTCAATGGGTCTAACTTAAAAAAAGATGATAGATCTAAACTACAAAAAATAAATCAAAAACTTTCTTCTTTGACGCTTAAGTTTGGACAAAATACTCTTAAAGAAACTAACTCTTTTAATTTAATTATCAAAGAGAAGTCTGATTTAGTTGGCCTTCCTGATGATTTAATTGTTCAAGCTAAATTTCAAGCAGAAAAAGAAAATTTAAAAGATGCATGGCTATTTAAAGCAACTAGAGAAAATTTATATCCTTTTTTAACGTTTTCTGAAAATAGACAACTCAGAGAAGCCATTTACAAGGGATATGTCAATAAAGGTAAAAATAAAAATTTAAATAATAATCAAAAAATCTTATTTGAAATTGCAGAGTTAAGAGAGCAAAAAGCAGAAATTCTGGGTTTTGGTTCTCATACTGAACTCGCCTTACAAAATACTATGGCTGAAAATAAAAAAAATGTTTTAGAACTTCTTAACAATGTTTGGGAGCCAGCTACGAAAAGAGCTCGTGAGGAAATAAAAGAAATCCAAAATCTTATACAACGAGAAGGTAAAAATTTCAAATTAGAGCCATGGGATTGGTGGTTTTATTCTGAGAAAGTAAGAAAATCCAAGTTTGACTATTCAGAAGAAGAAATGCGACCATACTTGTCGCTAGACAATATTAAAAAAGCTGCTTTCACAACCGCAGAGAGACTTTTTGATATCAAATTTAAAAGCTTGAAAAGCTTTCCAAAATATCACGAAGATATTAAAGCTTATAAAGTATTGGATAATAAAAATAATATTATCGGAATTTTTCTTACAGATTATTTTGCTAGACCCTCTAAACAAGGAGGAGCATGGATGACTAGTTACCAAGATCAAAGTAAAAATAATGGAATCAAATATCCTATCGTTATAAATATTTGCAACTTTCCAAAACCTACTTCAAAAGAAAAAGCTTTACTGAGCTTTGAGCAAGCAATAACCCTTTTTCACGAATTTGGACATGGTTTACATGGGTTGCTATCTAATGTTACTTACCCCTCTCTTTCTGGCACTTCTGTTCCCAGAGATTATGTTGAATTTCCATCACAGATGTTAGAAAACTGGATAAGGTCTCCTAAAGTGCTTAAAGAATTTGCTCTTCATCACAAAACGAAAGAGAAAATTCCTGCGAGCCTTCTAAAAAAATATGAAAAATGTCAGAAATTTAATCAAGGTTTTGCAACAACCGAATATCTTGCTGCATCTTACCTAGACCTAGCATGGCATTCTGAAAGCAAAAAGATTAAAGATATCGATAAGTTTGAAAAAAAACTCTTTAAAACTTTGAATAAACCAAAGGAAATTGATAGCAGGTATGGCAGTACTTATTTTAATCATATTTTTTCTGGGGGTTATTCTTCTAGCTATTACAGTTACATGTGGTCAGAAGTTCTAGATTCATCAGCATTCGAAGTGTTTGAAAAAAAAGGATTGTTTCATAAGGCCTCTGGAAAGAAGTTAAAAGAATTAGTTTATGCTTCAGGTAATTCAAAGAACCTTATGGATCAATTTATTGAGTTTAATGGGAAAAAACCTGATCCAAAAAGATTATTGCAAAAAAGAGGTTTAGCTTAAATTTATTTTACGGTTGACAAAAGTGTCTCCGATCTTCAATATTGCCGCCCTATGGCAAATATTCAATCAGCAAAGAAAAGAGCTAGACAAACTATTGTAAAAAATGAATTAAAAAGCGCTCAAAGAGCTTCCGTGAGGACAGCAATTAGATCCGTAGAACAAGCTATAGAAGCAAAAGATAAAGATAAAGCCGCTAATTTGTTTGTAAAGACCCAAAAATTAATTGATAAAATGGCAAATAAAAAGGTTATTACTAAAAATAGTGCTTCAAGGCAAAAATCTAGATTAAATAAGAATATAAAATTAATTAGTTAATCTTATTATTGTTCCCACCCTTTTTTCTGAAAGAATATCTAATAAGATATTTTTAGATTTCCCATTAGCAATGAACATTCTGTTTTCTGAATTCAGATAATTTTCTGCAGCCAATAATTTTGTTTTCATCCCACCTCTTCCATATTCTCCTGGATTACCAAATTCAATCTCTAAACTATCAAGGTCCAAAAATTCTATTTCATTTAATAATTTAGCATTTTGATTTGTTGCAGGATTTTTATCAAAGACTCCATCTTGATCTGTAAGGATTATAAGTAATTCACTGCATATCAATTTTGCAAGATCTCCACTTAATTGATCATTATCACCAAATTCAATTTCTTCAGTTGAAACAGAATCATTTTCATTAATTATTGGTATTGCTCCCAGACTTAAAATATTTTTTATACTTTTTTTTATGTTGATTGATCTAATGGGATCTTTTAAATCCTCATGACTCAAAAGTACTTGCGCCGCAAATAGTCCATGTTTTTTTAACTCGTCCTGATAAGCGTTTATAAGCCCTATTTGCCCCATAGCAGATAAAGCTTGCAGTTTTTCTATCTCCTTAGGCCTGTTATTTAAATTCCAAGTTTTCATCCCACAGGCTATTGCTCCTGAAGAAACAAGAATAACTTCATGACCTGCATCTTTGATTTTGTTGATCTGATCAGAAATTGTTTTTAAAAAAGATAAGTCAACAATTTCCGAGTCAGAAGTCACTAAACTAGATCCTATTTTAATTACTATTTTCATTCTGACGATTTATCTAAACACCATTTTGAGATGTCTTTTACTAATTTTTTTATACCATTCATAGAAACAGATGATATGTTATACACGGGAACATTGGGGAAGTTAATTTCTATAAGATTCTTTACAATTTTAGATTTTTCAAGATTAAGATCATTTTTATTCAAAACTATCCATCTATCTGTTTTGAAAAGTTTAGAGTCATAAAGTTCGAGCTCTTTTTCTATTTTTTTAATATCTTCTATTAATTCCTTTTCAATAAAAGAATTAAGGTCAACTAAATGCAATAAAAGCTTTACTCTAGATAAATGTTTCAAAAACTTAAATCCTAAACCTGCTCCTGAGGATGCTCCAGAAATTAATCCAGGAATATCTGCGATGACAAAAGACGAGAAATCATTTTTCACAACCCCAAGATTAGGTTTTAAAGTTGTGAAAGGGTAATCTGCTATTTTTGGTTTAGCAGAAGACACAACAGAAATGAAAGTTGATTTTCCAGCATTTGGTAATCCTAATAAGCCTACGTCGGCTAAAACTTTTAGCTCTAATTTAATTGATAATTTTTCTCCACTTAATCCATCTGTTGTTTTTCTTGGCGCTCTATTAGTAGAAGATTTAAATCTAGCATTTCCCATACCTCCTTTACCTCCCGATGCAATTTCAAAAGTATCTTCATAGGATGTTATGTCGCATATAATTTCATCTGTTTGTTCATTAATAATTTGTGTTCCAATTGGAACCTTTAAGAAAGTACTTGGCGCGTCTTTACCATGTTTATCTCTTCCCTGACCATTGCCTCCATTTTTGGCTTGATATCGAGTTTGCAATTTAAAATCTTGAAGAGTAGTTAAGGACTTTTCTGCCAGAAAAATTATACTACCGCCTCGGCCGCCATCTCCGCCATCAGGTCCGCCTTTTGGTATAAATTTTTCTCTTCTGAAGCTTAAGCACCCATTACCACCTTTACCGGCGATAATTTCGATAGATGCTTCGTCGATGAAGCTCATTAGATTACTCGGTCAGGGTGATATTGACGAATTGCTTGAGGCTTTTTCCCTTTTTAATGAATTTAACTTCGCCAGCTCGTTTGGCAAATAATGTATGGTCTTTTCCAATTCCAACGTTTTCTCCAGGGTGAAATTTTGTGCCTCTTTGTCTAACAATAATAGATCCTGCAGTTACTTTCTGACCTCCATAAGCTTTAACTCCTAAATACTTTGGATTTGAATCTCTACCGTTTCTGGTACTTCCACCAGCTTTCTTATGTGCCATAGTTAAATTTTAATTGAATCAATTTTTACTTTAGTTAGTTTTTGTCGATGCCCCTGCTTACTTCTATAATCCTGTCTTCTTCTCATTTTAATAATTACAACTTTTTTATCTTTTTCTTGTGAAAGAACAGTACCAGTGACCTTAGCTCCATCTAATACTGGTGTGCCGACTTGGAGTTTTCCATCAGCTTTTATGGCCAATACTTCTTCAAATTCAACCTTATCGCCTTCTCCAGCATTTAGTTTCTCAATAGAGATTATTTCGCCCTCCTCAACCTTGTGCTGTTTTCCGCCTGTTTTAATGACTGCGTAATTCATTTCTGTTTATAAAAAGGAGTGCATATTATCTAATTAATACAATACTCGCAATGTTTTCAAATACTGTAAAATAAAAATGTGAGTTTAAAATTTACACAAGAAAATAGCTACGATAAAGAGAAATTGTTAATTTGCTCTAGAGGCGGTTTATTTGGTAATGAAAATGGGAAGTTGCCAAATAATGAAATGCTAATGATCGATAGAATTTCAAAAATTAACTCATATGAAGGTGATTTTGAAAACGGATACTTAGTTGGAGAATTAGATATCAATCCAGAATTATGGTTTTTTGGTTGCCATTTCACAGGAGACCCCGTAATGCCTGGATGTTTAGGGTTAGACGCAATGTGGCAATTATTAGGATTTTATTTGTTATGGGATGGAAATCCTGGCATCGGAAGAGCTTTGGGAGCTGGAGAAGTAAAATTTTTTGGACAAGTACTACCGAAAGCTAAGATAGTGAAGTACGAAATAAGTATTAAAAGAATTAGAAAACAAAAATTAGTAGTTGGTTTTGCTGATGGAAAAATGTTCGTTGATGATAAAGAAATATATACTGCAAAAAATTTAAGAGTGGGTTTATTTAAAGATCCCTCAAGTTTTTAAAATGGAGAAAAAAAGAGTAGTTATAACTGGCATAGGTGCTGTTTCTCCAATTGGCAAAAATATTAGCGAAATAGATGAATCTTTAATTAAAGGAAAATCTGGAATTTCTTTTAAGCAGGAGTATAAGGATTTAGGGATGCGATCTAATATAGCTGGCTCAATTGATATTCCTTTATCCGAGATGATTGATAGAAAATTAATGAGATTCATGGGGGAAACTGCTGCTTATTCTTTTTTAAGTGCTGAAGAAGCGATCAAGGATGCAAATTTAAAAAAAGAAAATTTTAACGGTAGATTGGGAATAATTGCTGGTTCAGGAGGTGCTTCATCACGCAGTCAGGTAGAAGCAGCTGATATTTCAAGAGAACGAGGAGTTAGAAGGATTGGTCCTTACAGAGTAACTCAAACAATGGGGAGTACGGTCTCAGCTTGCTTGGCAACTTTCTTGGGAATAAAAGGAATAAACTATTCTATATCTTCTGCTTGTTCTACGAGTGCTCACTGTATTGGCAATGCCTTTGAACAGATTATTCTTGGTAATCAGGACATAGTTCTAGCTGGTGGTGGAGAGGATGAGCATTGGACACAGTCTATGATGTTCGATGCTATGGGTGCTTTATCAAGCGGTTTCAATGATTCTCCTGATAAGGCTTCTAGGCCTTTTGACGAAAATAGAGATGGTTTTGTAATTGCTGCTGGAGGTGGAATGGTTGTTTTAGAAGAACTAAATCACGCGCTTGAAAGGAATTCAAAAATATATGGAGAAATAATTGGTTATTCCGCTACCTCTGATGGCGAAGATATGGTTTCTCCTTCTGGGGAAGGTGCAATTAGCTGTATGCGAAATGCTTTGAAAATGAGCAATCAAGAAACAGTAGACTATTTAAATGCTCATGGAACCTCAACCCCGGCTGGCGATCCAACTGAACTTTTAGCAATAAAAGAAGTTTTCAAGAATCCACCTATAGTAGGATCAACAAAATCACAGACTGGACACGCTCTTGGCGCTGCTGGAGTGCTTGAGTGTATCTATAGTTTATTAATGCTAAAAGGCAATTACATTGCTGAATCAATAAATATAGAATCAGCTATTTCTGAATCCGAAGGAATTGAGCTTTCTAAAAATTATAAAGACCAAGAAAATTTTGAGACATTTATGTCTAACAGCTTTGGATTTGGAGGGACCAACGCAAGTTTAATTATAAGAAGATATTCTTAAAAAGGAATTTCGTCGTCGAATGATGGAGGCTCTTGAGACTGCATTTCCTGGGAACTGTCTTGCTGACCTTCCATACTATTTCTAGAGCCAAGCATTTGCATCTCTCTAGCAACAATTTGGGTAGAAAATTTTCTTTCTCCTGAATTTTTATCTTCATAAGAATTAGTTTGTAATTGCCCTTCAACATAAATCGAGGAACCTTTTTTTAAATACTCTCCTACAACTTCTGCCAGTCTTCTAAAAAAAACTACTCTGTGCCATTCAGTTTTTTCACGTTTTTCTCCAGATTGCTTGTCATTCCAAGAACTCGAAGTAGCAACTGAGACAGTTGCCACAGCATCTCCTCCAGCGGTATATCTTATTTCAGGATCTGCTCCTAGATTACCAAGTAATATAACCTTATTTATACTTGCCATTATTTTCTCAACATTGATGTCATAATAATTATTGTTTGATTAAATACTAAGTTTAAAGAAGATTCAATTAAATGAAATATATAAATGTAAAAGGTGCAAGACAGCATAACTTAAAAAATATTGATATTTCAATTCCCAGAGATAAATTAACGGTAATTACTGGTCTTTCTGGTTCTGGAAAATCCTCATTGGCATTCGATACTCTTTACGCAGAAGGCCAAAGACGTTATGTTGAATCTTTATCTGCTTACGCAAGACAATTTTTGTCCGTAATGGATAAACCAGATGTAGATACTGTTGAAGGTCTCTCTCCAGCGATTTCAATTGAGCAAAAATCTACTTCTCATAATCCTAGATCAACAGTTGGAACGGTTACAGAAATTCATGATTATCTTAGACTTCTATGGGCAAGAACCGGAACTCCTAAATGTCCGGATCACGGAATTTCTCTTGAAGGTCAAAGTATTGACCAAATTCTAAAGAATGTGTTGAAAAACTTTAAGGATGAGAGAATATTAATTTTAGCTCCCTTGATAAAGGAACAAAAAGGTGAACATGTTGGACTTTTTGAAGAGCTGAAAGTAAAAGGATACGTTAGGTTGAGTGTCAATGGGAAAATTTATGATATCGTTGATTTACCGAAACTTGAAAAAAATAAAAAACACAACATTAGTATTGTTGTTGATAGAACTTCTGCAAAAATTGAAAACAAAACTAGACTAGTTCAGTCAATTGAAACTTCTTTAGCCGAAACAAATGGTCTTGTTGATATAGGTGCAGCTGACGATCCGAAAAAAAAGACATCTTATTCGACTCAAATGGCGTGTTCTATTTGTGGATATAGTATTCCTGAGTTAGAACCAAGACTTTTTTCTTTTAATAGTCCGACTGGTGCTTGTATGTCCTGTGATGGCCTGGGAACTAAAGCTGAGATAGACATTCTAAAAGTTGTTTCGAAACCAGAATTTAGTTTGAATCAAGGTGCCATTAGAGGTTGGGACATAAATCATATGTATAGACATTACTTACTCAGATGTGTAAGTAAACATTTCAATTTTTCTTTGGATGAACCTTTCGAAAACTTGTCTGAAAGTATAAAAAAAATTGTGCTAGAAGGAAGTGGTATTGAAGACGTAGATTTCAGTTACACCTCAAAGAGAGGGAGAAGAATAGAAATAGTAAGGCCATTTGAAGGAGTTCTGAACAGAATACTTAGGAAATATCAAGAATCTGATTCATCTCTGATAAGAGAAGATATGGCTAAATTCATGACTCTAAAGCCATGCTCTTCTTGCGGTGGTACCAGATTAAATGAAACGGCTCGTAATGTTTTTATTGAAGATTTTTCTCTTCCTGATATTTCAGAGTTAACCATTGAAGAAGCTTTTCTATTCTTTAAAAAACTTAAACTTAAAGGCGCGAAAGGTAAAATTGCTGAAAAAATAGTTAAAGAGATTATTGAGAGATTAAACTTTTTAGTAGACGTGGGCTTAAATTATCTCAATCTATCTAGAAGCGCGGAATCTCTCAGCGGAGGTGAGGCTCAAAGAATTAGATTAGCAAGTCAAATAGGTGCCGGTCTTGTGGGAGTGACTTACATATTAGATGAACCATCAATAGGTCTTCATCAAAGAGATAATTCGAAGCTTCTATCTACTTTAAAAAAATTAAGAGATCTTGGAAATACCGTTGTAGTTGTAGAACATGATCAGGAAACTATAGAAGCAGCTGACCATATAATAGATATAGGTCCTGGAGCAGGAGTCCATGGGGGAGAAGTCTGTTTTTCGGGAACTTTCAACAAATTGATTGGAAATAACGGTTCCTTAACTGGAGAATATATATCTGGAAAAAAGAAGATTGAGATAGAAAAAAGTCTTTCAATTAATTCAAATGAGTTTATTGAAATTTCAGGATGTACTGGAAACAACTTAAAAAATGTAGATTTAAAGATTCCCTTAGGCAATCTTGTTTGCATTACTGGCGTTTCTGGGTCTGGAAAATCTACTTTAATTAATCAAACATTATTTCCAGCAATCAGTAATAAACTTAATAAGTCGAATTTAATTTCAAAACCTTTCAAGAAAATTCAAGGCCTAGAATACATAGATAAAATTATTGATATAAGTCAAAGTCCAATTGGCAGAACTCCAAGATCAAATCCAGTTACTTATACCGGCATATTTACACCTATAAGGGAACTATTCGCAGAGACGCAAGATGCACGATCCAGAGGATATAAACCTGGACGATTTAGTTTCAATGTAAAAGGTGGGAGATGCGAAGCATGTCAAGGTGATGGCATGATAAAAGTAGAAATGCATTTTCTTCCAGATGTTTACGTAAAGTGTGATGTTTGTAACGGGGCAAGATATAACGAAGAGACGCTAAGTATAAAATTTAAAGGAAAAAATATTTCTGAAGTTTTAGATCTAACAGTAGAACAAGCACTTAAATTTTTTGATGCTGTACCAATAATTAAAAGAAAGTTAGCAACTTTAAACGATGTTGGATTGGGATATGTAAGACTTGGTCAATCGGCAACCACCCTGTCCGGTGGCGAAGCTCAAAGAGTAAAATTAGCTAAAGAACTATCTAAAGTTGCAACAGGTAAAACAATGTATTTACTTGATGAGCCTACAACAGGCTTGCATTTTCATGACGTGTCTCTTTTGTTAAAAGTTTTAGATAAATTAAAATCGCAAGGTAATACCATAGTTGTTATAGAGCACAATCTAGATATTATTAAAAATTCCGATTGGATTATTGATATTGGTCCCGAAGGAGGAAAAAATGGTGGAAAGATTGTAGCTAAAGGAACTAAAGAAGATTTAAAAAAATCTAAAAATTCACATACAGGAAAATTTTTATAAGCTTAAGGGTTTTCTTCAATTTTATCTTCTGATTTTTTATCGACTAATTCAACATAAGCCATAGGCGCAGCATCTCCGGCCCTTGGAGTCATTTTAATAATTCTTAAATATCCTCCTGGACGCTCTTTATATCTTGGCCCAATATCTGAAAAAAGTTTTCCTACGGCGTCTTTATTCCTAATTTTAGCGAATGCCAATCGTCTATTAGATACAGAGTCATTTTTAGCTAATGTTATCAAAGGTTCAACATAACCTCTTAGTTCTTTAGCTTTAGGCAATGTCGTTTTAATCGCTTCATGTTCAATTAAAGAAATAGAAAGATTTTTGAACAACGCTTTTCTGTTAGCGCTGTTTCTGCCAAATTTTCTTCCTGTTTTAAGATGTCTCATTAATTTTCAATGTTTGAAGGAGGCCAATTATCAAGTTCTAATCCCAGAGCTAAACCGCGAGCGGCCAGAACGTCTTTGATTTCATTCAATGATTTTCTTCCTAAATTAGGAGTCTTGAGTAAATCAGATTCTTTTCTTGAAACAAGATCTCCGATGTAATGTATTTTTTCAACTTTCAGACAGTTTGCTGATCTTACTGTAAGCTCAAGTTCATCAACAGGTCTGAGCATAATGGGATCGACAGGTGGTGTTTCATCTTCCTCTTCTTCTTCTGTTTCAAAACCTAACTCAGCAAATGCCATTAATTGTCTTTGTAAAATTGTTGCAGCTAACCTTAGTATTTCTTCTGGATCAATTGTTCCATTGGTTTGGACATCTAAAGTTAATTTATCAAGATCCGTTCGGTTTTCTACCCTAGTATTATCAACTTCATAAGAAACTCTTTTAATTGGAGAATATGATGCGTCAAGTTTAAGCAAACCTATTTCTTTATTTTCTCCAGTTAAAGCCGCAGTATTATCTACTGGAACATAACCCCTACCTTTTTTTATTTTAACGGTCATGTTTATTTTTCCATTGTCTGCGAGAGTCGCAATTTTATGATCTGGATTAACAACTTCAATGCCAGCAGGTAAATCAAAATCTCCAGCAGTTAAATCTCCTGCACCTGATTTCTCTACAGTCATTTCTGCTTCATCTTGATCAAGTAATTTCACACTCATTCCTTTTAAGTTCAAAAGGATGTTTATAACATCTTCTTTAACTCCATCTATAGTCGAATAGTCGTGTAAAACTCCATCAATTTTTGCTTCGATAATAGCCGCTCCCGGAGTTGAAGAAAGGATAATTCTTCGAAGAGCATTACCTAAAGTATGGCCAAAGCCTCTTTCAAGTGGCTCAAGAATTATCTTAGAGTGGTTTACGTCAATCTCTTCTACAAGAATTTCTTTTGGTGTTAGAAAGTCTTTTATAGCATCAAAGTTATCAGTCATAATTTACCTCAGTTTTAGTGTTATCTTGAATAAAGTTCAACAATATAATTTTCATTAATTTCGTTACTTAATAGTTCTCTTGTTGGAATAGAATCAAAAGTTCCAGAATAATCTTTATGATCAACTGAAATCCAATCACAACTCTCTCTTCCTGCAGAAAGCTCAATGGCTTGATTAATTCTTTTTTGATTTTTCCCCTTTTCACTTATTGAAATCTTATCTCCCTCATTTACGATGTATGAAGGCACATTGACAATTGATCCATTCACTAAGATAGCTTTATGCGTTACTAATTGTCTCGCTTCTGACCTAGTTGAGGCAAAACCCATTCGATAGACTAAATTATCCAGTCTAGATTCAAGGAAAACTAATAAATTCGTTCCTGTTTCTCCTTTTTGTCTGGCTGCAAGTTTATAGTAATTTCTGAACTGTCTTTCTAGAACTCCATAAATTCTTTTAACTTTTTGTTTTTCTCTCAATTGGACTCCAAAATCAGAAAGTCTCACTCTTCTAGCACCATGTGCGCCAGGAGGATTTTCTGATCTTATTTTTGAATCATAAGATCTATATCCACTTTTTAAAAAAAGATCAGTACCTTCTCTTCTGGATAATTTATTTCTTGGACCTGTGTATCTAGCCATTCTTTATACTCTCCTTTTTTTAGGGGGTCGACATCCATTGTGAGGAATTGGAGTTACATCTGAGATTTTTGTAATTTTTAATCCACAGCCGTTTAAAGCTCTAACAGCAGATTCTCTTCCCGAGCCGGGTCCAGATACCTCTACTTCTACCGTTGTCATTCCTAGAGCCATTGCAGCTTGACCTGCTTTGTCTGCAGCTATCTGCGCAGCAAAAGGAGTGCTTTTTCTTGAACCTTTAAACCCATTTGCTCCCGAACTTGACCAAGCAATAGTATTGCCCTGTTTGTCAGTTATATTAATAATTGTGTTATTAAATGTTGCCAAAATATGAGCGACTCCATCATTTGAAACCATTTTAGATTTTTTTGTTTTAGTGTTTTTGTTTACCATAATTATTTTTATCTTCTAATAGGCTTTCTTGGGCCTTTTCTTGTTCTTGCGTTAGTTTTTGTTCTTTGTCCTCTTACTGGAAGTCTTTTTCTATGTCTAATACCTCTATTTGTGCCTAGGTCCATTAGTCTTTTAATATTTGTACTTATTTCCCTTCTTAAGTCACCTTCTACTAAATAATCTGAGACCGTTTTTCTCAATTTTTCTATTTCTGCTTCATTTAAAGCTTCTATTTTAGTATCGTGTTTAATACCGCTTGCAGCACATATCTCAAGCGCTTTAGTTCTTCCAATACCAAAGATATGGGTAAGAGAGATCCAAGCTTGTTTTCTGTCCGGAATATTTATACCTGCTACCCTTGCCATTATCCCTGCCTCTGTTTATGTTTAGGATCAGTGGGACAAATTACATAATTTACCCCTCTTCGTTTAATAAGCTTGCAATCTTTACAAATCTTTTTTACTGATGCTCTTACTTTCATAATTATTATCTTTTATACCCCTTAAGATTTGCCTTTTTCATTAAAGATTGATACTGGCTGGATAAAAGGTGTGATTGTACCTGAGCCATGAAGTCCATTACTACTACTACTGCAATTAAAAGAGAGGTGCCACCCAAATAGAATGGTGCATTGGCTGAAACAATAAGGAACTGAGGTGCTAAACAAATGACAATCATATATAAAGAGCCCCAAATGGTTAATCTTGACATGACATTGTCTATGTAATCTACAGTGTGATCACCAGGTCTTATACCAGGGAGGAACCCGCCAGATCTTTTTAAATTATCCGATATATCTTTTGCAGGAAATTGAATAGCAGTATAAAAGAAACAAAAATAGGCAATTAATACTGCAAATACCACAACATAAAGAGGTTGACCTGGACTTAATGCTAAAGATACCTCTTGCAGCCACTCAAAACCATCATTTTGACCGAACCATGAACTCATAGATGCGGGAAATAAAACTAAGCTGCTTGCAAATATTGCTGGGATAACTCCAGCCATATTTACCTTAAGTGGTAAATGAGAGGCCTGACCCATATTCATTTGATTAGGTGATCTTCTGGCATAGTTTACAGTTATCCTTCGTTGAGCTCTTTCAATCCAAACAATAAAAGCGATTGCTAATATTGCAAAAATTGCAATGAGAAGAAGCAATACTAAACTAATCTCTCCTTGACGAGATGCTTCAAATGATTGACCTACAGCGCTTGGTAAACCTGAAACAATACTAGCGAAAATGATTAACGAAATCCCATTTCCTATTCCTCTCTCATTTACTTGTTCTCCTAGCCAAACAAGAAACATTGTACCTGTCACAAAAGAGATAACTGCTGTAATAACAAATCCTAGTCCTGGATTAACAGCCATTCCTTGTGAAGATAAAGCTATTGCAAAACCAATGGACTGAAATATAGCTAGTACAAGTGTGCCAAGTCTTACATAAGCCGTTCTTTTTCTTCTTCCAGATTCTCCTTCCTGTCTAAATAATTTTTTTAAACTAGGGGTTGTCGCCTCTAAAAGATTCATTACGATTGCAGCAGTTATATAAGGAACCACATTAAGAGCCATGATGCTCATTCTTTCTAAAGCTCCACCAGAGAACATATTAAATAACCCTAAAAGAGTCCCTTGATTTTGATCAAATAATGAAGAAATTTTCAGGGGGTCAATTCCTGGAACTGGGATATGAGTCCCAATCCTGTAAATTATTATTGCAAGGAGAACAAACCTTAATCTTGACCAAAGTTCTTTCAATCCGTCTGATTTAAATCCTAACGCAGACATTTTAATTTATTTCTCCACCTTTACTTGTAATCTCTTCTCTAGCCGCTTTTGATACCTTTAAGCCTTTTAATTTAACTGACTTTGTGAGCTCGCCGCCAAGTATTACTTTCACTTCCTTAATTTTATTTTTTATTAACTTTTTAGACTTAAGTATCTCAATATCTATAACTTCTGATTCAATATTCTCGAGGTCTCGAATTTTGATATGACATTTTTGACTAGCTTTTCTTGATGAAAATCCAAATTTAGGCAGCCTTTGCTGAATGGGCATTTGCCCTCCTTCAAATCCAGGTCTTACTTTTCCTCCAGATCTAGCTTTCTGCCCTTTATGACCTCTTCCAGAAGTTTTTCCAGAACCAGAAGCAGAGCCTCTACCAACTCTCTTAGGAGATTTATTTGAAGCAATAGAATTAATCTTATTTAAACTCATACTAATCAATAATTTTTACAACGTGGTTAACTTTATTAATCATGCCTCTGTTTTCAGGTGAATCTAAGACTTCAACAATGTGATTAATTTTTTTCAAACCTAATCCTTTGACAGATTTCCTATGTTTGTCTCTTATTCCAGACAAGCTTTTAATCTGTTTAACTTTTATTGTGTTCAAATCTTTTTTAGGCATTATTTAGATCTCCTAATATTTACTTTCTCTGGAGACTCAATGCTTGCCAATCCTTTAAAGGTGGCTCTGACTACGTTTATAGGATTTGTTGAACCGTAAGATTTAGCCAGAACATCTTTCACGCCAGCTAACTCTAGTACAGCTCTCATGGCACCTCCAGCGATTATTCCAGTTCCTGGCGAGGCAGGTTGCATATAAACTGTTGCAGAACCATGTCTTGCTTTCACAGCATAATGGATAGTATTGCCATTAAGATCAATACTAGAGATATTCCTTCTAGCATTTTCTAGGGCCTTTTGGATAGCAATTGGAACTTCTCTAGCTTTACCTCTGCCAAACCCTACTTTACCCTTTCCATCTCCCACTACAGTTAATGCAGTGAAGCCAAAAATTCTTCCCCCTTTAACAACTTTTGCAACTCGATTTACTCCAACGAGTTTTTCTTCTAGAGCTTCGCCACTTTGTTGATCTATATTTTCATTCATAAATTTTT
>CENJ01051885.1_pt1 | contig 22828 bp, 20 predicted proteins | sample 356161 | NCBI WGS metagenome assembly CENJ01 (sample SAMEA2619531, study PRJEB7988) | marine metagenome | biome: marine biome (ENVO:00000447); feature: surface water layer (ENVO:00002042); material: "saline water (ENVO:00002010), including plankton (ENVO:xxxxxxxx)" | depth 5 m
AGTAAATTCAATTCTGTTAATTTAAAGAACAAAAATTTTGACACAAGGACTATTAATCCAGCGAAAACAAAAAATTTTGACAAAAGGGAATACAAAACTGAAATAAAAAAATCTACCAATAGAAAAAGTAATTATTACAACAAAAAAACTAGTAACAATAAAAACTCATTTAGAACGAAGACTAATAACAGCTTTAATCGTTCAAATACCAAAAGTTATAATAGAAATACAATAAAAAGAAAGCCTTAAACATGTTTAAAAAATTAATTTTTACAATACTTTTAATATTATCAGTTACATTCTCATATTCACAATATGTAAATGATGCTCTCAAATTTTCAAGTCAAAACACTTTTGGAACATCAAAGTTCAATTCAATGAGTGGGGCCTTTGGATCTTTAGGTGGTGATTTTTCTAATCTAAGTCATAATCCAGCTGGTTTGGGAATGTACCAGTTTAGTGAGTTTACATATACTAATTCATTTGGAAGAAATATTGTAACATCTGATTTTAGAGATATTAAGGAAAGAGATTGGCAAATAAATTCACAAACAGAAAATATTGGAATAGTTTTATCAAACCCCAAAAGTGATTTGAATGTTAAAAGGATTAATTTTGGTGTTGGCTGGAACCAAACAGCTAGCTTTAATGAGAGGATTTTTATTGCAAGCACCAATAGTGAGAACTCACTTGCTGATGTCTTTTTATCAAGAGCAAACGGACATTTAATAAATGATCTAGACCCTTTTCTTGAATATTTAGCTTTCTGGACTGATGTAATAGATTTAGCTGATAATTCGATTGACACATCAACTAATTATTATTTATCTGACAACGGTAATTATATTTCTCATGTAAATAGTATTTCTGAAAAATTTCAGTATCTCCAAAAAGAATCCTCTGGCTATACAGGCGAAGTTCCTATCTCACTTGCAACTTCAATTGATGACAAATTATACTTGGGTGTTAGCATGGGAATACCCATAATAGAATACAGCGAGAGATCATTATATAGTGAAAGTTATTTTTCAGATACAATTTCTGATTTAACTGGATTTGATTTAAGTAGATCATTGATAGTTTCTGGAAGTGGTATAAATATCAAAGCCGGAGCAATTTACAGACTCAACAATAATTTTAGAGTTGGAGTTTCTGCACATTCACCATCATATATCTCGATGCAAGAAGAGTTTAATTCATCAATGAGAACAAGCTTTAGTAATGGTGAGAGTAGTTCGGAGTCCTCTCCCTATGGTTTCTTTGAGTATGACTTAATAACACCCTGGAAAATTATATTAGGTGCATCCTCTACTTTTAACAACTTACTTTTAAGCATTGATTATGAAACAATTGACTATAGCTTCATAAGTCTTCAATCAGACATTGAAAGATTTCGTGAAGAGAATGATTTTATCTCAACAAATTATGTGAGAACTAATAATATCAAAATTGGTGGTGAATATAGATCAAACAACTTGTCCCTTCGATTTGGTTATTCAGAACATGGAAGTCCCATCAAGGACAACGAAGATTTTAGTTTGGTTACTAATTCAATAGGAATTGGATATAGTATTGGTAATTATTTCGTAGATGCAAGCTACACTAATTCCAAAGGGAAGCAAAACTACAACTTATATGCAGTTAACGGAGTTTCTGAAACTGCAGAGCTTGAAAAAGATAGACACAGGATTGTGCTGGGTATTGGACTGAAATTCTAATTAACTTTTCTGAAGCTCCTCTTCATCTACTAATATTCTTCCACAATGCTCGCAGATAATAATTTTTTTGTGAAGTTTGATATCTAGTTGTCTTTGAGGTGGTATTTTGTTGAAGCAGCCACCGCAAGCATCTCTTTTGACTGACACCACTGCTAAACCATTTTTTACATTATCTCTAATCTTTTCATATGCTAATAGCAATCTGTCATCAATGACCTTTTTTGCTTTTTGTGATTTTTTCAATAGCGCCTCCTCTTCTTTTTCAGTTTCTTTAACTATCTCATCTAATTCTCCTGATTTTTTATCCAGCTCATCTTTTCTTAAATCTAGATCATCATTTAGACTGTTAAGTTTTTCTGTGTGATGAAGTAAATTTGCTTCCGAGTTTTTGATTTTCTTCTCTGATAGTTCAATCTCTAAAGTTTGGAATTCAATCTCCTTAGTGAGTGACACAAATTCTCTGTTATTCTTGATATTCTCAAGTTGTTTTTTATACTTTTTAATTAGCTCATTTGATTCTGTTATTTGATTAGTATTTTTTGTTTTTACTTCATTTTCTGAATCAATTTCTTGAACTACTTTTTCCTTTCTTTTAGAATAGGCTTCTATGGAGTCTTGCAAATCCTCAATTTCTAATGGAAGCTCGCCTCTAACAGTTCGTATTCTGTCAACTTCTGAATCTATTAACTGAAGCTGGTATAATGCTTTTAGCTTTTCCTCAACTGATTTTAAACTCGCTGTTTTTGTTTCTTGCTTTTTTGCCATTAATTTAAATATTTTATTGGGTTTGTTTTAACATTAGATAAGTGGACGGCAAATGTACTAAAATTTTGAGAAATTTTTTCTTTTATTAAATCCATAGTAAACTGTTCACTTTCAAAGTGTCCAATATCTACAATACATATCTGATCTTGATAATCAAAGAAATCATGATATTTTAAGTCGCTAGTAATAAATACATCACATTTATTTTTAATAGCACTTTCAATTAGAAAACTACCACTTCCTCCACAAAAAGCAATCTTATGAACTTTTTCATTTAATTCCTTGGTGTGCCTTATGCCATCTGCTTTAAAAACACTTTTAAGAAGTTGAATAAAATCAACTGTTCGGATTGATTTGGCTAGAAAACCATATCCTCCAGAACCAGCGGATAGATTTTTATTATTTAATTTAATAATTTGATGAGCAATTTTTTCATATGGGTGAGATTTGATCATCGCTTGAAGCACATTACTCATTTGAGTTTCATAAAATATAAACTCTAACTTTTGCTCGTTTACAACCTCAAGCTTATTTTTTTTACCAATCGCAGGTTTTGACCCAGAAAGCGGTTTAAAAGTACCTTTACCATTAACATTAAAACTACAAGAATCATAATTACCCATTTTTCCAGCTCCTGATTCAAAAATCTCATTTCTCAGCTCATCACAATGCTCATCAGGACAGTAAACTTCTAATTTAAAAATATTTGATATTGGTTTTAAAATCTTGTAATCATTAATCTTTAGCTTTTCTGCTATTTTGTAATTAACACCATAAAAAGTATTATCAAGATTGGTGTGAATACAATAAATTGAAATATTATTTTTGATTGCTTCTACTATACAATTTTCAGAATTATTCGAGCCTGTTATTGATCTTAAATTTTTAAATATTATCGGATGATGTGTTATTAAAAGATTACAATTTTTGCTTATTGCTTCTTTAATTACTTCAAGATTACAATCTAAAGAAACTAAAATATTAGTTAATTTATTGTTTCTATTTCCAATATTAAGACCGCTATTGTCATACTCCTCTTGAAGAGCAATTGGTGCAAAATCCTCCAAATAATCAATTACATCTTTAATCTTCATTTTTCAAAAATAATATAAATATCTTATTGTATATCTTTGCTTGACTAATGTTACTATTAAGATTTTTTTCATTGATTTACGGACTTTTTTCCGAGTTCAAAAACATTCTATTCAACTACAATATTTTAAAGTCTAAAAACTTTAACAAAACTTTAATTTGTGTCGGTAACTTGTCTACTGGTGGCACAGGAAAAACTTCGTTTGTAGATCACCTAATTAATATGCTTTCAAAAGACCATAAAATAGGAATTATCTCCAGAGGTTATAAGAGAAAAAGCAAAGGATTTCATTTTGTTGATGATATTGATACTAACAAATACGGTGATGAGGTTTGTATGCTTAAAAGCAAGTATCCATTTTTAATAATTGCAGTTGATATTAACAGACAGAGAGGAATCAACAAATTGATTGATAAGAATGTTGAACTAATAATTATGGATGACGGATTTCAAAATAGATGGGTTAAAGCTGACATACAATTTATTTTGACAACATTTAAAAATCCATTTTTTAATGATTATTTGCTACCTTTTGGTAGATTAAGAGAAAAAAAGAAAAACTTTAAAAGATCTGACTACATCATAATTACAAAATGTGATTTATCATTGGATAATAAAAAAAGGAAGTACTTTTCAAATCATTTGGGCAATAAACCTACTTATTTCTGTCAAACAAAATATTTAGATTTAACACATATTAGAACCAAAAAAAAATTTAATATCTGCTCCAAAACTGAAATTCTTTTAGTAACAGCTATCGCTGACAACACTGAATTATTTAACGATTTAGCAAAGATTAGTAGAAAAGTTCACACTTACTCTAAAACTGACCATTATAGCTTTACAAAAACTGAAGTCGATGAAATCATAAAAATATTTAATAAAATAGATACAACTGATAAAATTATAGTAACTACTGAAAAAGATAGAGTAAAATTGATGAATTTTATTAGATTTATTGGTGAGTATCCTTTTTATGTACAAAAGATAGCTCTTGATTTTCACGAAAATGATAATTTTGAAAAAAATATTCTAGAACATGTTAGAGAAACTTCAAAGAATAAAGAACTATCTTGAAAATTTAATAGAAATAAAGCCTAAATATGGTATTGTTTTAGGCACTGGTCTCAACAATTTAGTTGATAGTCTTGAAATAATAAAATCTATAAGCTATGAGAATATTCCTGAGTTCCCTAAATCTACTGTTGAAGGACATGAAGGGAACCTACTCTTTGCCAAAATCAACAACATAGATGTAATGATTATGCAAGGTAGATTCCATTTCTATGAAGGCTATTCTATGGATGAGGTTACTCTTCCAATAAGATTAATGAAAATACTTAATATTCAAAAAGTTATTTTAAGTAACGCAGCTGGTGGAATGAACTCTAACTTTGAAATTGGAGATGTAATGATAATAAATGACCATATTAACTTAGCCCCCTCACCTCTTATTGGTAAAAATATTTCTGAACTAGGAACAAGATTTCCTGACATGAGTGAGCCTTACAGTAAAGAAATGATTGAGTCTGCTGAAAGAATATTTAATAAAAGTAAAATTTATTTTCACAAAGGAACCTATGTTTGTGTTACCGGACCTAATCTTGAAACACCTGCTGAATATAAATTCTTAAAAATAATTGGTGGTGATGCTGTTGGAATGTCTACTGTTCCTGAAGTAATTGTAGCAAGACATATGAATATGCAATGTTTCGCGGTTTCAGTAATTACTGATCTGGGTGTTGAAGGAAAGATTGAAAAAGTTACTCATGAGGAGATACAACAAGCTGCTAAAAAAGCTCAACCTAATCTCATAACATTAATTAAAAAGATTATAAATTGAAAAACATAATAACAATTTTAATTCTTCTTTTCTCTTTTTTTTGTAATTCTCAAGAAGCTAATTTAATATATAATTGGAATGACACTTCCTTGGTTGGTTCATGGGCATATGACAATACTTTCAATGAAATTTGGGGCTTTGAAATAAGTAATCATGAATTTGCAGTAATCGGTTCAACTGCTGGCACCCACATTTTTGATGTTTCTAATGTTCAAAATATTTATGAAACAGCATTTATTGCTGGAGCGTACACTGGTGGAGGTGTTATTCACAGAGACTATCATGATTTTGATGGCTATTTATATGCAGTGTGCGATGAAGGTAGCTCTAGCACTTTACAAATCATTGATATTAGTAATTTGCCCTACTCATTTAATGTTGTATATGATGATAATGCTTTATTCAACAAAGCACATAATATTTTTATTGATACAAGTACAGCCAAATTATATGCTTGTGCCTCAAACAATGCAATGGATGTTTATTCACTTGCAAATCCAGTCTTACCTGTATTAATAAACGAGCTTAATGATCCTACAATAGGGCATGTACATGATGCGTATGTTAGAAATGATACTGCATATTTAAATTGTGGAAACGATGGTTTCAGAGTCTTTGATTATTCAAATGTTAATTCAATTTCAAATCAGCCTAATTTACTAGTATCTTTAACTTCATACCCTGACGCTGGATATAATCACTCAGGTTGGTTAAATAATTCTGGGGATATCTATGCAATGCAAGATGAAAATCATGGCTACGATATTAAAATTCTTGATTTGTCTGATTTTACTAATATCTCTGTAATTTCAGTATTTAACTCTGGCGTTGATGCAAATTCAATGGCTCATAATGCTATTATTAAAGACAACTTACTTTATGTTGCATATTATCATGATGGTCTAAGAGTTTACGATATTTCAAATCCAAATACTCCAATTGAAGTTTGTTATTACGATACCTACGGTCCAAATAACCATATTTCTTACAGGGGCGCATGGGGTGTTTATCCATATTTAAGCTCAGGGAACATCCTCGTTTCTGATATGCAGACTGGATTGTATATATTTAAATGCGATGCGACTTCTAATTTAGAAACTAAAAAAATTAATGAAATAATCTTTCCAAATCCCGTTAAAAATTACTTTTCACTACCGGATGAAAGCGATGGAATATTAACCATTTACGATTTAAATGGAAAAATATTATTTCAAGCTGATATTATTAAAGAGCAAATTTTTAATATTTCATTAAATGATGGTCTTTATATTTACAAGATTAATAATCAAAAATTAACTACAAAAACTGGTAAATTTATTGTTAAGAATGATTAAGAATAACTATATATCAGTAATTGGTCTTGAGATTCATATACAATTAAGTTCAAAGAGTAAAGCCTACTCAGCTGACGAAAATATTTATGGAGCTAATCCCAATACAAAAATCTCACCTATTTCACTTGCATATCCAGGTACTTTACCTTCTGTTAATACTAAGCTAATAGAATATGCCCTAAAGCTTGGAATTTCTTTAGAATGTGACATAAATAAAAAAAATATTTTCTCAAGGAAGAACTATTTTTATGCTGATCTTCCAAAGGGCTATCAAATAACTCAGGACAAAAATCCAATTTGCAAAGGTGGTCATTTGTTAATTGATTTGGAGGATGGTTCAAAGAAAAAAATAAATCTGACGCGAATTCATATGGAAGAGGATGCTGGAAAGAGTATGCATGACATTGATCCATATAATTCATTAATTGACCTCAATAGAGCTGGAGTACCTCTTCTTGAAATAGTATCTGAACCAGAAATTCGTTCTAGCTCTGAAGCACAAAGCTTTGTTAATGAGATCAGAAAAATTGTAAAGTACTTGAACATCTGTAACGGCAATATGGAAGAAGGGAGTTTAAGATGCGATGCCAACGTATCAGTGATGAAAGAAAATGACAAAGATTTTGGCACAAAAGTAGAGATTAAAAATATGAACTCTACAAGAAATATAAAAAAAGCTATAGACTTTGAAATAGATAGACAAATAAAACTTATTGAACAAGGTAAATCTGTTCTGCAAGAGACAAGAAACTTCAATGCACTAACTAATGCAACTAGTTCAATGAGAACAAAGGAAAAAGCGGATGACTATAGATACTTTACAGAACCTGACTTACAGCCTGTAATTTTAGATGAAAAATATATTCAATCTATAGCTGATGATTTACCATTATTACCAAATGAACTAGAGAAAAAGTTTAAAAAAGAATATGATTTAAGTAATTATGATATAAAGCTATTAATAGAAGATAAAGAAATTTCTGATTATTTTCAAAAAATTTGTAAGATCATAAAAAACTATAAGTTAGTGGCTAATTTTGTTAATGGACCAATAAAATCATTTCTAAATACGAATTCAGTACCAATTGATAAATTGCCTATTGACAGAAAAAAAATTATTACATTATTATCTTTTGTCGATAAGAAAAAAATCTCAATATCATCTGCTCAACAAATAATTTTCCCTAATCTTTTAAACTCAGATCTAGAAGTTATTGAAATCATAGAAAAAAATAATCTTTTTTTTGAAAATGACTCCATTGACCTTCAAGAGATAATTTTTAAAGTTTTAGAAAAGTATCCGCAAAAAGTAATTGAATATAACGAAGGGAAAATTGGACTTATTGGTCTATTTATGGGTGAAATTATGAAAATAACAAAAGGTAAAATTGATCCAAAAAAAATTAATACTGAACTAAAAAAGGAACTTGAAAAGCGAAAAAAATAAAATTTACTTTGCATCTGATTTCCATTTAGGAGATAGCAACTCATTTAATGAAAATAATAAGAGAGAACTTAAAATTGTAAAATGGCTTGAAAAAATTAAAAATAATGCTAAAGAATTATATCTCGTAGGAGACACATTCGATTTTTGGTATGAATATAATGACGTAGTACCCAAGGGTAATCATAGATTTTTTTCTAAAATCACTGAGCTAATTAAAAATTCAACTGATGTTTTCTTCATTACAGGTAATCATGATTTATGGATGAACAGATACATAGAAAATGAAATTGGTGCAAAAGTTAGAGATGAAATGCTAATATCAATTAACGATAAAAAAATTTTCATAACTCATGGTGATGAAATACACAACAAAAAATTATCTTACAAGCTCATTAAGTTTTTATTTAAATCTAAATTTGGTCAAGCACTTTTTTCCTCACTCCATCCTACATTTGCTTTTTCAATAGCTAAAACGTGGTCAAGTGTTAGCAGAAAGAAAAATGAGTCAAAATTAATAGACAATCAAAAAATACATGATCCTCTAATAAATTTTTGCAAGAGAAAAAATAAAATTTCTAAAAATGATTATTATATATTTGGCCACTTGCATGCTCCAAAAATAAAAATAGAGGATAAATTTACTTACATTAATCTAGGCGATTGGATTAATCACAATACATATGCAGTTTTTGAAAAAGATAAAATAGTGCTTCAAGAATTTATTTCTTAGAACAAATCCGCATTCATTACTTTATTCCATGTACAGATGAAATCACATATAAACTTTTCATTGTTGTCATCTTGAGCATAATGCTCAGCATATGATCTAAGTATAGAGTTAGAACCAAAAATGAGATCAAATCTACTTGCAGTCCATTTAATTTGTTTACCATGCCTACTTATCAGGTTAAATTTGTTTGCTTCTACTTTTTCCCATTTATAATCCATACTAAGAATATTTACGAAGAAATCGTTTGATAATTTTCCAGGACTATTTGTTAAAACTCCAACACTCGATTTGCCGTGATTAGCTTCTAATACTCTCATCCCACCAATTAAAACTGTCATTTCAGGAGCAGTTAGTCCCAAGAGATGAGCTTTATCTAGTAAATATTCTTCGCAATTTTCTTTTACCTCATTGTTAACCCAATTTCTAAAACCATCTGCAATTGGCTCAAGTGAAGCAAATGAGTTTTCATCAGTCATTTGCGAGCTGGCATCTCCTCTACCTGATTTAAAAGGGACATTCACTTTATGACCACTTACTTCTATGGCTTCTTCAATAGCTGTGTTACCTGCTAAAACAATTATATCAGCGATACTCACATCAAATTTTTCTGATATTTTTTGATATTGAGGTAAAATTAAAGCTAACTCATCTGGCTCATTTGATTGCCAATTGATTTGAGGAAGAAGTCTTATTCTTGCCCCATTAGCACCTCCTCTTAAATCTGAATTTCTAAAAGAGGATGCACTGCACCATGCAACCGAAACTCTTTGCGAAATACTTAAATTAAGGGATTTAATTTCTTGCTTAACTTTTTCTATATCATAATTTTTATTTCCCTTAGGAACAGGATCTTGCCAAATTAAATCTTCCTTAGGTATCTCAGGACCTATATACCGAGTTTTTGGCCCCATATCTCTGTGTGTAAGCTTAAACCATGCTCTTGCAAATGTTCGAGAAAAATAATCTTGATCATTCATAAATTTCAGCGATATATCTCTGTAAATTGGATCCATTTTCATAGCCATGTCAGCATCAGTCATTATTGGATTATTTCTTTTATTAGGATTATTCGCATCAACTGGTTTTTTATTTTCAGCAATTTCTTTAGGTTCCCATTGCCATGCTCCAGCAGGACTTTTTCTTAATTCCCAGTCATGATTGAAAAGCATGTCAAAATAACCATTATCCCACTGAGTTGGATTAGTAGTCCATGCTCCTTCAATTCCACTTGTTACAGCATCTTTTCCATTACCTGAGCCTCTTGGATTATGCCACCCAAACCCTTGCTCATTAATGTTTCCACCCTCAGGCCCTGGACCAAGTAAATCTGCATCACCATTTCCATGAGCTTTTCCAACTGTATGGCCTCCAGCTGTAAGAGCAACAGTTTCTTCATCGTTCATAGCCATTCTTGCAAAAGTTTCTCTGACATGAAGCGCTGTCTTTAGTGGATCAGGCTTACCATTGACCCCTTCTGGATTAACATAAATAAGACCCATGTGAGCTGCTGCTAAAGGTTTTTGCATAGTTGATGGTTCATTTAAATCATCATATCTCTGTTCACTATTAGCTAAGAACTCGTTCTCAGGACCCCAGTTAATATCAATCTCTGGGTGCCAAATATCTGGCCTTCCGTATGAAAAACCGTACATTTTTAACCCCATACTCTCATAAGCAACATTACCTGCAAGTATAAACAAGTCAGCCCAACTTATTTTATTTCCATATTGTTTTTTGATAGGCCACAAAAGTCTTCTAGCCTTATCTAAATTAGTGTTGTCCGGCCACGAGTTTAACGGTGCAAAACGTAAGTTTCCAGTTCCTGCACCACCTCTACCATCAGAAATACGATATGTACCTGCTGCATGCCAAGCCATTCGAATCATCAAACCTCCATAATGATTCCAATCCGCAGGCCACCATTCGACTGAGCTAGTCATCATTTCATGCATATCATTTTTTAGTTCCTCAAAATCTAATTTTTTAACTTCCTCTCTATAATCAAAACTACTAGAGTTAGGATTTGATTTATAGTCATGTTGATGTAAAATATCTAGATTTAATGATTTTGGCCACCATTTATCTATAGATGAATCCTTAGTTGTGCTCCCACCATGAAAGATGGGGCACTTTCCATTGCCTTGATTGTTCATATTTAAACTTAGTTTAAAATTATTTTTTTCGTAAACGATTTATTTAATGAGCTTGTAGCTCTGATAAAGTATATCCCGTCTTTTTTAATACGAGCTCTTAAATTACTGATTTCAAAATAATCACTTTGTATAACTCCAGCATATATATTATAAACCTTCTCACCTAGAATATTTATAATATCAATACTTGTCTCTTGTCCACCAAAGTTTTCAAGTAAAATAGAGCTAGACTCATCCAAAGGATTTGGAAAAACAGACACTTTTTGAGAAATTGAAGTATTGTTTTCATTTAACAAAGAAGATGCCTCTCCAATTTTTATATCATCAATATATATGTTGTTATGAGTAGTAGTACCACCATCATATGAAATCTTAAACTTTACATTATTGTTTTTTAGAGCATTCTTAGTAAGAACAGTATCCAACCAATCATTTGGATTTGGAACAAAATTGGTTGCTATATAACCAGCTCTAGATGTTGTAACAGGATCTAAGGTAGCTAAAGACAACCAGTTTTCACCACAATTTGTTGAGTAATGTACTCTTAACTCATTAGTTGGAAACGTATTCAAAGCAGCGCCAGACCAACTAAATTTAATTGCAGGAGTTGTGTATGAGGAAAGATTAAAAGATTTAGATATAATTTCTGAGTAACCACCAATAATTCCTTTCTCTGAAAGTTCAAAGTTGTTAATTTTCATACTTCCATTTCCTGAATACCATTCCCATCTAGCTTGTTGTGATAAATCAGAAATAGACCAAACACTATTATCATAATTATTTTCAGTTACAGTCCAGTCTGGATCAAGACCAGCGAAGAATTCATAAGTTTCTGGAGAAGTATTTTGAGATGATGCAGGGTTTACTGTTACAAAAGCAGGTTTTACTATTTCAGCAACACATGTATTAGTATAATCGTATTCGTAGATTGTTTCTTGAACCTTACCTCTGTAGAATGTAGTATCTACTAGTCCCCAATATTTACCTAAACTATCTATGTAGTGTGAGGAAATATTAGAAGCAGACATATTATTTAGTTCATCTTGAGTTCCTTGTACTATTTTATCAGTTGTAATTGATTGAATTAAGCTTGGATCAGTTGCCGGAATCAAAGAAGGATCACTTGCTCTCACTTTTATTACTTCATCATAAGTTATTTTAAATTTGACATCATAAGTGCCTTCATTAGCATACGTATGAAGTTCATAGTGACCTAATTGTCCGTTATAGCTACCACTTGTAATTGTTCCATCTCCAAAGTCCCACTCAACAGAAGAAATATTATTGCCAAATATTCTTGAATTTGACCTAAACCAAGTTTCTTCTCCAATACAAACTTGATACGCATCATTATTTTCAAAAATATTTAGTTGCTTGGTACATGTTGGCGGTAGAAAACCATCACTGGTACCAGTTTCATCAATATTTACTTCAGACCACATGTATTGCCTAAATCCCGGTACTATTCCGTCACCTTCCAAAGTTTCATTGATAACTTCAACTTGGCCTTTACTAAACATGGTAGTAAATTGATCAGGAGTGTAATCCATATAATTCATAAACATTTCACCTGCCCAGTTCATTGAATCAGCTATACATCCTTGATTTTGTAATCCGACATGATATGGAAAGTTGTTAAAACTAACCCCATAGTTAGCTTCTCTTGATGGTGGTGTATCAAAAATATTGTCATCACCGCATGTTCCTGCACCACAATCCCAAGGGTGACATAAGCCTAACCAATGACCAGCTTCATGAGTTAGTGTACTAGATGATGGATCATTAAATTCACTGTAAACTAACACAACACCATCCGTTGCCATTGATCCTGAAAAGGGAAATTGAGCAAATCCAAGAAGAGTGTTTCCATTAGATTCTGGTAAAAACTTTTTTATGACCCAAATATTGAAATACTGATATGAATTCCAGTAACTTAATGCTTTTACTGCGTTTCTTGGTGAAGGTTCATTACTTAAGGGTGACTTAACTCTAACAATACCGTTTGTCAGTTGACCTTCAGGATCAGTACGAGCTAATCTAAATTCTACATTAGGAACACCTCTAAGTGCCGCAAACACATCGGGAGTTCTTGACTCAAACAGATTACTTTGTCCGTTGATATTTCTATTAAGTGCGTCTATAGCGTCCTGAACAACCTCATCAGAAACATTTTCTGGGCCGTCATCATGTATTATGTGAACAACTACAGGAATTATCTTCTTATTATCAGATGTTGATCTTAAGCTATTTATATCTAAATTGTTTTGAATTCTTTCAAACTCTTGTTTTAAGTTTTGATTCTTTTGTGAAATAGATTTGTAAAATTCAGGGTATTGATGTATATCATCTTGAATGTACCCTTTGTAACTTCCACAAACTTTATTTTGTGCAAATGATTGGAAAGGAACCGTCAAAAAAATTGATAAAATAATAGTTGTTAGAAATTTTGTCATGTTCTTGCTCTAATGTTTGATAACAAATATAATGATTCTGATTAAATTTTAAAAAAATTTATGAACTAATGAATATGCCTTGCCGCATGATATGAGGACCTTACAAGAGGGCCACTTTCAACATGCCTAAAGCCTAACTCCAAACCAATTTCCTTTAATCTTGAAAATTTTTCAGGTTTAACAAACTCACTAACTGGCAAATGTCTAAACGTGGGTTGTAAATATTGACCTAAAGTAAGAATTGATACACCTACTTTCCTTAAATCTTTCATGGTTTCAATAATTTCATCTTCGGTTTCTCCTAGACCTAGCATGACACCAGATTTTGTCTTCATCCCCGCCTCATGCAATACTTTTAAAGTATGTAAACTTCTATCATATTTGGCTTGAATTCTAACTTTCTTAGTTAGACTCCTAACTGTTTCTAGGTTGTGTGATACAACCTCTGGCGCAACATCGGCAATCATTTTTATGTGTCTATCAACTCCTTTAAAATCTGGAATAAGTGTTTCCATTGTTGTGTTAGGTGATATTTTTCTAATTTGATTGATTGTCTCTACCCAAAAACTCGCCCCACCATCATCTAGCTCATCTCTGTCAACAGAAGTTATTACAGCATGTTTAACTCCCATCAGCTTAATAGAATTCGCAACTTTTAGAGGCTCGCTCCAATCTACAGGTAGTGGCTTGCCAGTTTTCACATTGCAAAAACCACATGATCGGGTACAAATATTTCCAAGTATCATGAAAGTAGCAGTTCCTTCACCCCAGCATTCTCCCATATTAGGGCAATTGCCACTTTCACAAATTGTATGCAAATTATTTTCAGAAGTAATGGATCTAACCTTTTTGTAAGCATCACCTGTTGGTAATTTAACTTTTAGCCATGAAGGTTTTCTTTTTCTATTTTTGATAAAGTCTGATTTGTTTTTTTTTAAATCTAAACTTACCCAAGGTTTTTTTGTCTTTTCTACTCTATCTTTTATTTCAACGCTGACACTCATATTTAATTTTTGTTTTTAAAAAGTATTTATTTTCTGCAGTTATGAGTTATCTAACTTATTTATGTTAGTCATGTGTTTTGAATTGTTTTCAGAAACACCATCGCATTTTTCTTTGTAAACACTGCAAGAGGAAGCAAATAAAAGTATTAATCCTAAAAGTAGTCTCATTTTTTTTTTACAAAAATACATATATAAAGTTATGTTTGAAAATAAAAAAAATCAATTTATTTTTATCTTTATTAACATTTTAAACGATTGAACCCAAGCTTAGAAAAATCATGGAAGGTGGAATTGTTACAAGAATTCCAAAAAGATTACTTTAAAATTCTAAAGAAAAAAATTTTACAAGAAAAAGAAAAAACTGCTGTTTTTCCAAAAGGGACAAATATTTTTAAAGCTTTTGAGCTAACTCCGCTGAATGATGTAAAAGTTGTCATATTGGGCCAAGACCCTTATCACAATGAAGGACAAGCAAACGGGTTATGCTTTTCTGTTAATGAAAATATTTCTCAACCACCATCATTAAAAAATATTTTTAAAGAGATAAAAAATGATTTAAAAATTGAATTACCAATATCTGGGAATTTAGAAAGATGGGCAAATCAAGGAGTTTTACTTTTGAATTCTATTTTAACTGTTAGTGAGAACCAAGCTGGTTCGCATAAAAATTTTGGTTGGGAAAATTTTACTGACAAAGTCATACAAATTATTTCTAACAAAAAAGAGAATATTATTTTTCTTTTGTGGGGAAAGTTTGCGCAAAGTAAATTATCGATAATTGATAGTTCGAAGCATCATATTTTAGTTGCAGCACATCCCTCACCTTTTTCAGCTCATAGTGGCTTTTTTGGATGCAAACATTTTTCTAAAACAAATCAAATTTTATATCAACTTGGAAAACAACAGATTAGATGGTGATAAATCTATATTTAATATTTTTATTTTCAAACTTATTCATGAGCGATGATTTAATAATTAATGAATGTGAAAATTATTTTTTTCAGAAAGATAGAAATTTACCATCAAGTTTTATTTGTATTGAAATTAAAAATCAAAAGCTTTATTTAGTAAACGAAAAAAAAATTACAAATATTTATTCAATTTCTAGCTCTGAAAAAGGTGTAGGAAATAAAGCTGGAAGCAACAAAACTCCGATAGGAATACATCGCATAAAATCAAAAATTGGTGATGATGTTCCAATTAATTCAAGATTTGTCGGGAGAAAGTTAACAGGAGAAATTGTAGAAGTAATTTCCGATACAAGCAAAGGTGATCTTGACATAATATCAACTAGGATTATGTGGTTGAGTGGTGAAGAATATGGAATAAACAAAGGAAATGGAATAGATTCTTACGAACGTTATATTTACATACATGGAACCAACGAGGAAGGAAGAATAGGGATACCCTCTTCTCATGGATGTGTTAGAATGAAAAATAAAGACGTAATAGATTTGTACAGAAAAGTAGAAGTTGGTACATTGGTACTGATTAAATAATCAAATTAAAGTTATGGAAATTATCATTTTATCTCTATTAATAATTCTAATAATAATATCAGCACTAATCTTAAAATCAAAAAATAATGCTGAATCTTTAGATGAGAATCGTGAATTGCAAAAAAACATTATTCAGAAAGAAGAAAAAATAAAAAGATTAGAAGAGGATGTAAAAATTGCCGAGGCGAGACTATTATCTTTTGAAGAAGTTAAAGCCGAAAAAATTCAGCTTGACGAAAGATTAAAATTAGCAGAACAAGAAAAAAGTTCTTTGAAAAGCGAGGTTGTCAAGCTAAAATTCAATGAAGAAAACAGAAATGAAACACAAAGAAAAGGGATTGAATCAATAAATACAATTCAACAAAATCTACAGTCAGAAATTGCAAGAGTAAATGATGAAAGAGTTCGTGAAGAAAAAGAAAATATCGATAAAATGAAAAAAATTTGGAGCGAACACGAGAAAGACGTACAAAGTTATATTCAATTAATTTGTAACAATCATGTAATTAAATATATAGGTCAAGAAGATTTTCCCTATCCAAGAAATAAGCCTGATAATTGCATTGAAATTATGGACCAGTTGATAATTTTTGATGCGAAAAGTCCGGGAAGTGATGACTTAAGCAATTTTCCAAAATACATTAAAGATCAAACAGAAAATTTAAAAAAATATGCAAAACATGAAAATGTCAAAAAAGATCTTTATTTAGTCATACCATCTAATACACTTTCTGTAATTGATAAATTTACTTATAACATTGGTGATTATAATGTTAGTGTAATAACCAAAGATTCCTTAGAGCCAATAATTCTAAGTTTAAAAAAAATAGAAGAATATGAATTTGCCGATAAACTTAGTCCTGAGGAAAGAGATAACATCTGTAGAGTAATTGGTAAATTTGCACATACAACAAAACGAAGAATCCAAATTGATCAATTTTTTGCAAGTGAATTTTTAGAAACGCTCAGTAAAACTGGTTCTTTACTACCAAGAGACATATTAGAAAGCGTCATTCAGTTTGAGAATGCTGAAAAATTAAACCCTCCAATGGAAAAAAGAAAAAAACAAATACTAACAAAGGAACTAAAAAGTCAATCTGAAAAAATTAAAAAAGAAATTGAATTAAGACAAATACCTGACATCGAGGCAAATATCGAATTTAAAAAAGATGAAAAATAAAGAACTTATATATGGTATAAGACCTATCATTGAAACAATAAGCTCAGAAAAAACAATTGATAAATTATTCATTCAAAGAGGGTTGAAAAGTGATTTGTTTGCTGAGCTATGGAAGTTAGTCAGGACAAAAAGAATAAATTACAAACATGTACCAGCTGAGAAAATTAACCGAATAACTAAAAAAAACCATCAAGGAGTAGTTGCATTTCTATCTCCTATTGATTTTCATAAACTTGAAAATGTTGTGCCAGAAATTTATGAAAGAGGTAAGACACCTCTAATACTAATACTTGACAACATTACTGACGTAAGAAATTTTGGAGCTATTGCAAGAAGTGCTGAATGCCTACAAGTGGATGCTATTTTAGTACCAGAAAAAAACTTTGCTTCGATAAATTCAGACGCGGTCAAGACATCTGCAGGAGCATTATCAAAAATTAAAGTATGTAGGTCTTGGAATCTTCAAGAAAGCATACAGTTTCTAAAGGAATCTGGTTTAAAGATAGTTGCTTGTAGCGAAAAGGGTAATAAAAAGATTAGTGATTTTGATTTTACACACCCTGTTGCAGTTGTAATGGGATCTGAGAATTTAGGCATTAGTAAAAATATTTTAAAAATATGCGATACTTCTTTAAGAATAGATTTGTTTGGAACAATTAACTCATTAAATGTTTCTGTCGCTACAGCAATTATTTTATACGAAATTCAAAGCCAAAGGGATGAATAAAGGTAATTGGTACGAGAATTGGTTTGATTCCAAATATTATCATATTCTCTACAAAAACAGAGATAAGAACGAAGCTAATCACTTCATCAAGAATTTAATTGACAAACTAAATCTTGAAAAAAACAATAAAATTTTAGATGTTGCATGTGGCAAAGGTAGACACTCAATTTTTTTAAACTCTTTAGGCTTTAAAGTAACCGGAATAGACCTCTCTAGTGAAAGTATTAATTTTTGTAAAAAATTCGAAAACGATTGCCTTAGTTTTCACAAGTTTGATATGAGAAATTGTTTTAAAGAGGACTATTTCAACCTATGTCTTAATCTATTCACCTCAATTGGTTACTTTGATGATGAAAAAGATAATTTTAGTGTAATTAAATCAATGACTGATAGTGTAAAAAAAAATTGTCATGTTGTAATTGACTTTTTTAATGTTCAAAATGTAATGAAAAACTTAGTCAGCAACGAAAAAAAACAAATTGATGATGTTATTTTTTTGATAAAAAGGTATGTTAAAAACAATAAAATCATAAAAGAATTAAGAATTTTAGATAATGATTTAGAATTTAGTTATCATGAAAAAGTTAGCTTACTTGATCTTGATTATTTTAAGAATGTATTTGACAAATTAGGAATAGAGCTTGTTGGCTTATTTGGAAACTACAACTTTGATGAATATCAAAAAAAATCCGAGAGATTAATTTTATTTGGTAAAAAATTATAACGAAAATTGAATAATATTCTTTCTAAAAAAGTAATAATTACTGGACCTCCAGGAAGTGGAAAAACTTCAATTATATCACAGCTTAAAAAATTAAAATACAATTGCTTTGATGAGGTAGCGAGAGATTTTGCTAAAGAAACAAATCAAAAAATCAATTCTATTGATAACGATAGCGAAAAGATTATATTAAGAGAAAGAATTAATCAATATAATAGTTGTAAAAAAGGACTGTATTTTTTTGACAGGGGAATTTTTGATTCTTTAGCATATTTAAAATTCAAAAATCTTGATATTGACAATGAGCTTTGGCATAGTTTTTTATTAAAATACAAATACAATAAAAATATTTTTTTTGCACCAGCATGGCAAGATATCTATAAAAATGATAACAAAAGAAATGAAGATTACAAAACAGCAGAACTAATTGGTAAAATTTTACTAAACACATATAAGGAATGCAAATACAATGTGATAATGATACCTAAAACTTCAGTAAAGAAGAGAGCTCAATTTGTTATTAAAAACATATGAAAAAATATCTAACTGAATTTCTTGGAACTTTTGTGCTTGTTTACGCGATACTTACCTTTAGTAATCCTATGTTTATTGGTATTACTCTTGCGATAATAATTTACATTGGTTATCATTTCTCAGGAGCACATTATAATCCTGCAGTTACATTTTGCATTTACCTAATGAAAAAAATAACTCTTCAAGAATCTTTTTTTTACATATGTTCTCAATTTTTTGGTTCTTTGTCAGCTTCATATTTAAAGTTCTTAATTAGTGGTATACTAATTAATAGATTTGATAATATTGATTACAATTTTTTTGAAATTATAGCTTGTGAAATATTATTCACCTTTTTTCTCATTTCAACAATTTTATTATTTGCTGTGAGCAAAAAAACAAGAGGAAATTACATCTATGGATTCTTAATTGCCTTGACAGTATTTATATCAATTCTAGCTGTAGGTAATATTTCAGGAGCTGTATTAAACCCAGCTGTTGCGATTGGTCCTTTATTAATTAGTAATTTTATTGAAGGTCAAGACATTATTGGTAATCTTTTTTATTATTTGTTAGGCCCTGTTCTAGGAAGCTATTTTGCAACAAAAGTTTACTGTTTCTTTTGACTTAGAAATCATATTACTATTTTTGTAAAAAAAGATATGTCTGTACTAACAGGAAAAAAAGCACCCTCATTTAATGCAAAAGCTGTAGTTAATGGTTGCGAAATTGTAGATAATTTTTCTATTGAACGATTTTTAGGCAAAAAATACGTCTTATTAATCTTTTACACAAAAAATTTCTCTTCAATATGTCCAAATGAACTTTATGCATTTGAGAAAAGACTTGATGAATTTAAAAATAGAAATGTTGAAGTTATAGCTTGCTCTGCGGACTCTGAAGAGTCTCACATAGCATTTCTAAATACCTCAAAAGAAAATGGTGGAATCAAAGGTGTAACATTTCCATTAATTTCAGATATGACTAAGACAATCTCATCAAATTATGGAGTTCTGTTTGGAGATTATTCATTAAACGAAGAAGATCAACTTACTTGTGATGGTCCAATGATTCCTTTAAGAGGTACTTTTTTGATTGATAAGAATGGTGTAGTGCAATATCAAACTGTCAACTTCTTTACTCTTCAAAGAAATGTTTCAGAAGTAATTAGAATGATTGATTCACTAATTTATTTTGAAGAAAAAGGAGAAAGTTGTTTAGCCAACTAACTTTTTTAGCATAACAATAGCATAGCAAGAAACACCTTCTTCTCTACCAACGAAACCTAACTTTTCAGTGGTGGTTGCTTTAATTGATATTTGAGATAAATCTATTTGCATACATTTAGCGAGTACTAGCTTCATCTCTTGTATGTGATCTTTTAATTTTGGAGCTTGAAGACACACTGTTGAATCTATATTTGAGATTTTAAATTTATTTTCAAACATCATTGTAGTTACCTTTTTCAATAGAATCTTACTGTCAATACCTTCATATTTTTTTTCATTATCTGGAAAATGAAAACCAATATCTCTTAAATTTAATGCTCCAAGTAATGCATCACATATTGCATGTATTAATACATCGGCGTCTGAGTGGCCAACCGACCCTTTACTATGATTCAATTTTATACCACCAAGTATGAACGGTTTACCTATTTCAAGAGAATGAACATCATATCCTATTCCTACTTTATACATTATATTCCCTCTTGTTGTAATGCCCCAATATCAAAAATCATTGTAAATCTCATGGTATTTGCTAATGGATTAGTACCATTTATTGCTCTACTTGCATTTACTAAATATGAGAAATCTAAAGCAAAAACGTTGTATTTAACTCCTGCACCAAAAGTGAAAAATTTTCTACCTCCTTTTGTGTTATGTTCGTAAAAATATCCTCCTCTGAGAGCGAACTGTTGTGCATACCAGTATTCTGTTCCAAAAGATAAATTAATTTCACGAAGCTCTTCTGAAAATCCATCTGGAGCATCAGAGAATGATTGAAAAATACCGCTTACAACTGAGACATTTGGATCTTTTCCTGCAATAATTTCGTTTTCAGAATTATAAAGTGGTGGAGTTGGAACAAGAAGCTTGTTAATGTCAAATGAATAAGACATACTGTTATAATCATCATAATTAATATTAATTGAAGAACCAAGTTTTAAATTGATGGGGATAAAATCTCTCTCGCCGATATTTGTATATGAAATTTTGTTCCCAATGTTAGAGATATTAAATCCAAAAGATAAGTCGGAATCCTTTTTTAAGAATCTAATTTTGTTAGTGTAATATCCTGCAACATCAGCTGCAAAAGATTTTCCAGCATTGGTTTGAATATCTCCAGCCATTTGTCCACCTGTAAGATTTGAATATATATATCTTGTTGCTAGAGATAATGAAAATAAGTCTGAAAGCTTTCTTGAATATGAACCTCCTAATGCTAACTCATTGGGATTAAATTGACCTAAGGTGTTTCCTAAAATATCCGTGAATGTAATATCTCCCAGTGAAAAGTATCTCAACTCAAAAGCAACTGCATCATTCTGATTTAATTTTTTGTAGCCACTAATATAAGAAAGATTGATGTCAGGTACTAGAGCTCTTAGCCAAGGAACATATGAAATTGAAAAACCTAAGTCATCATCTATAAAGCTATATTTAGCTGGATTTGTACTTAATGAGCTAGCATCTGGAGAGGTAGCAGCTCCAACATCTCCCATTGAACCAGATCTTGAATCTGGAGTTATCATTAGAAAAGGTACTGCTGTTGTTATTGTGTTAAGACCTCCTGTCAGGTCATCAATTTCTAACTGATTTTGAGTGTATGCTAGCTGGTTAGCTAAAATTATCAAAACAAAAATGCTAATAAATCTCATATTTCAAATATATTGCAATTAACGTTATTATTCATTAATTATTATAATTCTATTTGATTTAGTCTTAGTCAAGCCCATTTCGTTCTCAACAAATAACTTAGCAATATATATACCCCCATCAATTACATTGGTTTCATCTCGTAAATTCCACAATATAGGACCTATTCTACTGCTCTGACCATCAAATGTTCTTTTAATTTTTTTGATTTCATTTCCAAGCATATCATAGATAATTATATTAATTTTTAGAAAAGTTGATGATTGATTATGCTCAAAGTAGAAGTTACAGTTACTTACAGCTGGATTTGGTAAGCATTGAAAATTTTTAATAGAGAGAACATTTCCGTCTCTGATGTGGAAAGTTATACTTTTCTCGCTAGAATTGTTAAAAGAGTCCCATGCCTTGACATTCACTATGTATTCACCATCATCAAGTGAAAAAAATTGATATTCTATTGTTCCAGATCTATAGTTATCTAATGCTGATGCATAAAAATCATTCAATATTACTGGTGGTCCACCATTCAAAGTGGCAGTAATTTGATGTCCAATTCCATTAAGCGTTGTATTAATACCACTCTCATCAAATAAATCAACGATTAGCACAGGATTTTCACTACTGAGTCCTCCATCAACAAAGTTTCTATTGTCGATATATAAATCAATTTGAGGACCTTGACTATCATCAGCAAAGTTATTTTCAATGCCACCTATTGTAAGACTTTCATCATAGCCCTTAGCATCAGTAAATGTATTAGTTGTATCAA
>CENJ01032837.1_pt1 | contig 22826 bp, 24 predicted proteins | sample 356161 | NCBI WGS metagenome assembly CENJ01 (sample SAMEA2619531, study PRJEB7988) | marine metagenome | biome: marine biome (ENVO:00000447); feature: surface water layer (ENVO:00002042); material: "saline water (ENVO:00002010), including plankton (ENVO:xxxxxxxx)" | depth 5 m
CAATTCCAAAAACTACAATATCACTTTTAATATAACTCATCATATCATCAGCAATCATTGGTATCCCACCTAAATGAATTTTAGCATTTTCTCCATATTTACTTATTACCTCTCTTATTTCAGTTATATTTTGATGATTTCTAATGTTATATAAATTTTTATATTGCTCATATTCCTTAAGAAATATTTTATAATTGATTTTTTCTTCTTTTGACAATCCTGCTTCGTTAGATTGAGAAAAGTATTTATTCTTTACTTTTGTGTATTCTGAAAATCTCTCATCTTTTTTCAGGTAAACAACAATACCTGATGTTTTTCCATCTTCACTTATAACGTAATTTTTATAAATAGGACTGTTAATAATTTCATCAAATCCTCTCTTTCTATCAATTTCTGGATAAGCTAAAGTTTTATAATTTTTTAACCTTTCCATTAAACCTTCATCTGTACTTTTTAAAAGAGGAACATCAATTAAAGTAATTACGCTATCGACCCACGTTAATTTTTCGATTTTTGATTTAAGTAGTTGAAGATTAAGAATAGTCTCTTTTTCGATAAAACTTGAAACTGGCGTGTATGTTAAAACAAGAAAGTCTTTTGATCCGTATGTTTCGTTTACTTCTCGTAAATATTTAAGATCTGGGTCTCCTTCAAGTAATAGGGCATCAGATGATGCATCCAAATTGAAATTTTTTGATTGATAAAGTGAGAAAACGACTAGAATTGACAAAAAAAGAAGTGTTATTTTTGAAAAGTCTATAACTATCTTTTTATAAATAGTGGTAAACATGAGAATATTTCAGATATATCTTAATTTTTTTATAACAAAAGAAAAAACTGACGCTAATTTTTACTTAAATCTTTAAATTTGGTATAAATTCCCTCAAATTCTACTTTCACAGTGCCCGTGGGACCGTGCCTTTGTTTACCTAAAATAATATCAGCCAATCCATTTACATCATTCATTTTTGATTGCCACTCTGCATGCTCTATAGAACCTAATTTTGGTTGTTTTCTCTCTAGATAATAAGCTTCTCTGTAGACAAACATAACAACATCAGCATCTTGCTCTATTGAACCAGACTCTCTTAGATCTGCTAATTGCGGTTGTTTATCATCTCTTTGTTCTACGGCTCTAGATAATTGTGATAATGCTAATACAGGTACAGAAAGTTCTTTAGCTAAAGCTTTGAGACCTTGAGTAATTTCTGATATTTCTTGAACTCTACCCTCATTTTTATTTGAACTAGACCGCATCAATTGAATGTAGTCTACAACTATTAAACTCAATCCAAATAATCTTTTAATTCGTCTAGCTCTATTACTTAAAGTTGCAATAGTAATAGCTGGTGTTTCATCAATATAAAGTGGGAGGTTATAAATATTTCTAGAGGTTTCAATATATCTGTTTATTTCTTCCTCAGTAACTTTTCCTCTTCTTATATCGTCAGACTTTATTCTTGCTTGTTCCGATAAAATCCTAGTTGATAATTGTTCTGATGACATTTCTAAAGAAAAAAAGGCTATTGAGGATTTTTCTTGTCTTTTAGAAATGTTTTGAGCAGCGTTGTAAGCGATATTTGTAGCTAAAGCGGTTTTACCCATAGAAGGTCTACCTGCAAGAATTACTAGATCTGATCTATGTAAACCTCCTAACTTTTCATCTAAATCTTTTAAACCTGTTGGTACACCAACTATACCCTGATCATTTTGCATTGCCAAAGTTGCCATTTCAATTGTTTGGTCTAAAGCTTGATTAAATTTTAAAAATGATTGAGAAAAACTACCTCTTTCAGCTAAATCAAATAAAGATTTTTCAGTGTCCTCAATTATATTTTCGGCATTTTGTTCTTGAGAGTTTGCGTTTAAGGTATCCGAAGATAATTTGTCGGAAATTTGTACCAATTCTCTTCTTAAATACATTTCATGAATTATTTTTGCATAATCTATTGCTTGTTTAGACGATCCAGAGAATCTTGTTAGTTTAACTAAATATTCAGTTCCGCCAACCTCATTGAGCATATTGTCTTTTTCAAAAAAATTTTTTAAGGTTATAGGATTTGCTATCATCCCTTTGTTATTAAGACTCTCAATCACTTCATAAATTTTAATGTGAGCAGGATCATAAAATATGTTAGATTTAATAATAGTTGATATTTCATCAATTATATCGTTATTAACTAAAACCGATCCCAGTAAAGCTTGTTCCGCTTCTAAATTAGATGGTTGTTTATCGTTTATATTACTCTGTAGTGGTTTTATTTCTTTCACATCATGAATATATGGAAAAGGTAATTTCTATAAAGAAAAAAGTTTTACACTTTTTTTTTGTTCTGTGGAAAAGTTATTTAGATTGAATTTTATCTATTTTGATTGAGAGGGATGCCTGAACTTCAGAGTGCAAGTTAATAGAGACTCTAAACAGACCAATTTTATTAAGATCGTCTTTTAATATTATCTGTGATGGGCTTACCTCTGCATTTATTTGCTCTTTTATAAGATTAGTGATCTCTTTTGGTTTAATAGATCCATATAAATCACCGTTTTCTTTACTCTCTTTACTTAAAGAAATAGTCTTATTATTAACTAATTTTGCAATTTTTATATATTTATTTTTTTTTTCGATATTCTTCTTGTTTAGCTCATCCTTCTTTTTGTTTACCAGTTCTTCGTTCTCTTTACTAAATCTTACTGCCTTACCATATTTTAATAAAAAGTTTCTACCATAACCGTTTTTCACAACTACCTTATCACCAATGTTCCCTAAGTTGATTAAATTTTCTAGCAATATGACTTCCATTTTATATTAATCCTAAAATTTTTGCTCTTTTAATTTCTCTAGTAAGTTTTTTTTGTTTACTAAACGAAACAGAAGTAAATTTTCCAGAAATAATTTTTCCATTCTCTGAAATGTACTTTTTTAACAAACTTATGTTTTTATAATCTACAATCGGAGCATTTTTGATTGATAGAGGGCATTTTTTCGAGAATTTACCATCATTTTTTTGAAATAAACTTAGTTTATTCAAAGAATTTGAGCCTTTTTTCTGAAATTTTTTATTTTTTCTTTTCATCACTTATTTAATTTTTCTTTTTTAAAAAATTCATTTTCCATATCTAACTTTTTATATTTTACTATTAAATGTCTAAGTACAGATCTATCGATTTTAATTTTTTTATGAATTTCATTTAATGTATTTGTATTTCCTTCAAATTTATAATGAATATAAAAACCTTTTTTGTATTTTTTTATTTTTTTTGAAAGATTTAATAGACCCCAATCCTCTATTTTTACTACTTTTCCGGATGCGTTATTTATAATTGAATTATACTTTTCTTTAATATCTACTATTTCTTTTTCGGTTAAATCTTGTCTTGCAACTACTGTATTTTCGTAAAAAGCCATAAAAATTGTTTTATAATTCGTTATTTAATTATTTTTAAAGCGTGGTTTATACTATAAAAATGAATTATATCAATACTAATAATCATCAAAAAAACTTAAATAAATGAGTGTATTATTATTTCCAGGACAAGGCTCTCAGATAGTAGGGATGGGATTAGAATTTTATAACAATTTTGACTCAGTAAAAAAAATTTTTAAAAGAGCAGATGAAAAACTTGGATTTGCACTATCAAAAATTATTCTTGAAGGGCCTCCAGATGAACTTCAATTGACAAAAAATACTCAACCTGCAATCTTAACTGTTAGCTATTCTATATTCAAAACCTTAAAAGAGGAATTCAACTTTGATTTTAAATCATTTCAGTATTTTGCGGGACATTCTCTAGGAGAATATAGCGCTTTAGTTTGCTCGGGTTCATTAAATTTTGATGATGCGATTTATTTATTGAATGAAAGAGGGAAAGCGATGCAAAGTGCCGTGCCTGTTGGGGCAGGCTCAATGTTAGCTGTACTTGGTTTGGAGACAAAGGAGGTTAAAAAGTTCATTGAGGAACAAAAAGAAAAGAATGGCGTCTGTGAAGTTGCAAATGACAATGCAACTGGACAAGTAATTATTAGTGGAGATAAAAAATGTGTTAATTATATTCAGGATAAATTTAAAGAAAAAAAAATTAAAACAATTCCATTAAAAGTAAGTGCGCCATTTCATTGTTCTCTTATGAGGCCTGCGGCAGAAGAAATGAGAGAAAAAATTAGTACAACAACATTTAAAAGTAGTTCATTTAAAGTTGTAAATAACGTAGATGCAAAAGTAGAAATTGATCCAGAAAAAATAAAAAAACTACTAATAAGTCAAATTTCCTCTACTGTGAGGTGGCGTGAAAGTATTATTTTTATGGAAAAAGCTGGTGTAAAAAACTTTGTTGAAATCGGGCCAGGAAAAGCTTTAATTGGAATGGTAAAAAGAACGATAAAGAATGCAAATTGCTTTTCAATTAATACAATAGCTGATATTAAAAATTTTACGGATGAATTTTAAAAATAAAAAAATTTTGATTACTGGTGCCACTGGAGGCATTGGAAACAGTTTAATTGATAAGTTTTATAATTTAGGGGGTTCAATTATAGCTACAGGCACTAATGAAGATAAACTTAATAATTTGAAAAAGAAATTTCCAAATCTACATACCGAGTCATTTAAACTTGAAGAACATGATAATATTGAAAGTTTTATAGACAAAATTGATAAAAAATTAGATGGTTTGGAAATACTTGTAAATAATGCAGGCATTACCTTAGATAATCTATCAATAAGATTGACGGAGGAAAATTGGAAAAAAGTTATAAATATAAACCTAAACTCGACTTTTTTAATGTGTAAATATTCAATTAAAAAAATGCTCAAGAAAAAATATGGAAAAATAGTAAATATCACCTCTATAGTAGCTCATACTGGAAATTTGGGACAAGCTAATTATGCTGCTTCAAAAGCAGGTATAATAGGATTTTCAAAAAGTCTAGCAATTGAGTATGCAAAAAAAAATATCAATATTAATTGTGTTTCTCCAGGATTTATTAAAACTGAGATGACAGATAAGATTAACGATGAGTTTAAAAAAATTTTAATCAGTAGAATTCCTTCAGGAGACCTTGGAACTGGCGAAGACGTATCAAATTGTGTTGCATTCCTTGCGTCTGATATGTCTAAATATATTAATGGAGAAACTATTCATGTGAATGGTGGAATGTATATGGCTTGACAATTCTGCTTAATAATCTATTAAGAAAATATATTAATGAAAGGATTTCATGTCAGACAACGTTAAAGAAAAAGTTAAAAAAATAGTCGCCGATCATTTAGGTGTTGAAGAAGAAAAAGTTACTGAAGAGGCTAGTTTCATAGATGATTTAGGGGCAGACAGTTTAGATACGGTCGAGTTGGTAATGGCCTTTGAAGAAGAGTTTGGTTCTGAAATATCAGACAGTGAGGCGGAAAAAATTCTTACAGTAGGCGATGCAATAAAGTTTATTGAGAGTAAATCTAGCTAAAATCACCGAATGCCTCAAAACGAGGAAAATATATTGCTAATTTTATCATCACCCTCTGGTGTAGGTAAAACAACTTTAACTAAAAAAATTCAACAGAAATACCAAAATTTCATAATTTCTGTATCCCATACAACTAGAATACCTAGGGAAAATGAAGTTGACGGAGTTGATTATAATTTCGTTACTAAAAAGAAGTTTGAAGATTTAATAAAAGAAAATAAATTTTATGAATATGCTAAAATTTTCCAAAATTATTACGGAACACTAAAAAGTAACGTAGATAATATTATAAAAAAAAATGATATACTTTTTGATATAGACTGGCAGGGAACCAAGCAATTATCGAAATTTAAAAATTTGAATTTGGTAAAGATCTATTTAACTACAGAAAACAAAAAAGAGCTTAAACAAAGATTGATTAAGAGAAACCAAAACTCACCAGAGGAAGTAGAAAAAAGATTTAATTCATTCGAAGAAGATATTAAACATTGGAATGACTATGATTATATTATAATCAATAAAAACTTAGAAGTATGCTTTAAACAAATAGAAAAAATTATTAAATCTGAAAAAATTTCTCAACAAATTTCATATAATTCAGTAATTTTATAATAAATGTCTGGTTTAATTTTTGACGGTCTCAATTTTAAATTAAAGTTATTAACCTTCTCAATTTGATCTTTATTAAGTATTTTTTTAATGTTTTTATTTATCATTTTTCTTTTATTAGAAAACAAAATATTAGTAACTTTTTCCAAATTTTTCATATCTTTTATAAAAAATGATGATTTTCTTTTCGGTTTTAGATGAATAACAATAGAATTAACTTTAGGCTTTGGAAAAAAACAGTTTGCCGAAACATAAAATTTACTTGACAAAAAAAGTCTATAATTTGTTAAAATTGAAATTCTACCATAATTATTTGAAGGATATTTACCTAATATTTTTTCACCTAATTCTTTTTGAAACATAAAAATAATATCATCAAAATTTGGGGGCCAATTTTTAAATTTAAGAAATTTAACAAGAATCTGGGATGAAATATTATACGGTAAATTTCCTAGAATAATTGAATTTTTCAAATTTAATTTTTCTATATCTAACTTTAAAATATCAGTATTTAAATTTTTAAAATTTTTTAAATTACGATATTTATTTTGCAATTCTTGGGAAAGAGCATTATCTTTTTCAATAGTAATTAAAGATTTTGGTTTTTGTTTTAAAATTTCCTCAGTTAAAGCTCCTTTTCCAGGGCCAATTTCTATTATATTTTTGTTTTTTAATTCAACTAAATTAATAATTTTTTTAATAATATTTTTATCTATCAAGAAATTCTGTCCTAATGATTTTTTAATAAATTCCCTCACTTTAATTTATTTAAAAATTCTATACATCTTAATAGACTTCTAGGATTAGCAATTTTTTTTTTTATTATATCTTTCGCCACACCGTGATCAGGAGAAAGTCTAAGGTATTTAAGACCTAAGGTAATATTAATAGCATCAAATTTAAAAATAGTTTTAAAAGGAGCTAGTACCTGGTCATGGTACATACCAACTATGACATCATATTTTTTATATTCGTTTATAAATACTGTATCTGCAACTAATGGACCCGTAACTTTAAAGCCTTTTTTCCTAGACCTTTTAATAGTAGGAATTATTATCTTCTTTTCCTCAGAATTTTTTTTTAACTCTGCGTTATGTGGATTAAGACCTAACAACCCAATTTTAGGACTTTTTTTGTAAATTTTTTTAAACCATTTTTCAATAGTATTAATTTTCTTTAAAATTAATTTAGAATTAATTTTATTTACTACATTTTTTAGATCAAGATGTGTAGTAATAGGAGATACTGAAAAATTCTTACTTTTAATTAACATTACCTCGGACCCATCTTTTATTCTACATTTATCTGCTAAGTATTCAGTAACACCTTGATTTTTTTTTGTTAAAAGTTTTTTATCTACAGGGCAATTAATTATTCCTTTAATATTTTCTTTTGAAGCAATTTTATGAGCTAGATTTAAACTTTCCCTTACAAAGATTGATGAAAATTTATTTGCTACTTTGAATGGATTTTTAAATCTTAATTTTAAGTCTAATATTTTTAATTTATTGGAAACAATATTTTGATTTATATTTTCTACTTTAGAAATTTTTATTGGGTATTTTAAAATTTTAAATTGATTTTTTAATAAGTCATAATTGCTAATTATATAAATATTTTTTTTTTGAGTAGAGGTTAATTTTTTCCAACACTTGAAAATAATTTCAGAGTTTATACTATTTGGGTCACCACCAATAATCAAAATTTTATTTTTCATTTAAATTCAATATAAGAATTACTTTTTAGTTTTGATAAGTGACTTTTAGAATATAAATTAAATAACTCATTTTTTTTATTATCAATTATATTTTTTTTTAACAAATTAATATCAACATTATCATTCTTTAAAACTCTTATTTCATTAATTTTTAAAAATATAATTTTGTTAAGCCTTACAATCGGCTCTGAAATATCGCCTTCTTTTAAATTTTTTAGCTTGTCAACAAACTCTTTAGATAAAGAATTTTTATTAATAAATCCTACTCTTCCATTTTTAATAGCAGTTTCAGACTCGCTATAAATCGATACAGTTTTATCAAACCCGATATCTATTATTTTTTTTTGAACTTCTTTAATTTTATTTTTTTTTTCGTCTTGATTTGTAAAAGATAGTTCTAGTTCAGAAAGATCATATTCTTCACTTACAGAAGTACTAGATTTTACATTTTCAATTTCGTTTAGTATTTCATCCTCATTTATTTTGACCTTGTTCTTGAAAAGTAAAAATATTAATCTTTGCCATGCAGCTTGAGTTTTGAGCTCTTGAATAAAAGCTTCATAATTTAAGTTATTCATTAAAAATTTTCTCTTAAATTCTTGAATATTATTAGATGAAATGGATTTAAGTTGATTGGAGACATCCATTTCTTCAATATTAATTGTATTGTATTTAGAAATTTCATTTTCTTTTATTCTATAATTTATTAGATCTTGCACTACGAGATCTTTAATCTTATTTATATTAGATTGATTAATTTCTAAGTTCCTAAGAATTAGAAAAGTATTAATCTTATTTTTAATTTCATAAGAGCTAATTATTTTTTTATCAACTTTAACTACTATTTTATTTTCATTAGCATTTACGACAACTAAATAAAAAAAAATTAAAAGAATTGATAAAATAAATTTTTTCGAAATCTTTATCATTTATTCAATTTAGGGGAATTTATATTACCAAACGGAATAAGGGTTATTTTAAACATCAATGAATTTTCTGGTTCAATTTCAGAGTCATTATAGAATTCTCTTCTGTACACTAGACCAGCTCTAAGACAATCATTAAGGTATTCATAACTTAAATTATAGAATTCTGAAGAATTGGTAACAAGATTTCTCTTAAATTCATAAGATAGATTTGTATCTTTAGTAAAATTATAATCAATCCTTGATGCTATATATTCTTTACTGCCAATATGTTTTTTTTCCTGCAAGTAACTTAAGTCAAAATTTAATGAATTGAAATTTACTTCAGCACCCAATTCATTATAATTTAAATCACTATAATTTTGATCTAAAGCGAAGTTATAATCGAGACTTAAATTTTCATTAACTTTATATTTTGATACACCTACTAGATCAGAGATTTTTTCATCTAAACCCATTGAAGTAGGCATATTTTTATTTTCTTTATTATTTATGACTTGACCTATGGAAATATCGACCTTTTGATTTTCTTTTCTGATTTCGTAATCAAAACCTATTGTAGCACTTAATCCAGTTTCAAAATTATTATTATTATTTAATCTATCAATATTGAAAGCTTTTGTTGGATTTAATTTCGAGTCACTTTTTTCTTTTTTCATTTCACCAGGTGCGTACCTTAGTAATACTTTTGGAGTTAAAAAGTGTTCAGAAAAGTTTTCAATCTTTTTATATAGATCAAGTTTAGTTAAAAAACCAATTCCCCCAAATAACTCATTTGTAGTATCGTCTTTAAATTCTGGTATATTTTTGGATTCATAATTAATATTTTTAATTTTTCCTAAAAGCTCTGTTTGGATACCCGAAATTAAGCTTTTGTTTGGAGAGTTCCAATTAAAATTATTAACAAAAAATTTTGATGTTTTATTCGTATCGTAATTATGTATTTTCAAACTGGAGTCTAAATCTATCAACCCAAAAGATGGACTAGATAATAGATTTTTATTAAATATCATTTCAGGGTAAATATATTCGTACTTGTCATTGTATCCAGATTTTAAAGTTTCATATACACTTACGTTAAGACCAAAAAAATTTTCATCGGTAGTATGGGTAAAATTTAATGTATTCTCTAGAGTGTCTACACCACTATTAACTAGTTCAGTGTCAATATTATATAATTTAAAATATTTATCATTTGAAGTGTTCTGACTAGTAATAGATAAAGTACTTTCAGAGTTATTAGCTAAATTGGAAAAATTTTTTACAAAATTAGAAAAAAAATGATTTTTTTGGCCACTTTTTTTAATAGCTGATGTTTTTTCATAACCCTCTGTATAACCAAAGTCAAAAGTCAAATTAGAATTTTCAAATACTTGCCTATATTCACCTAAAAATAAAGGGTTTTCTGAAACATAAAGCTTATTTGTTATAGTAAAATCTTTATCTTTATCTATTGCCCAAAAATAAGGAATTGTTAATCCTTCACCTAAGTTTTTAGTATCCTCAAAGGTTGGAACAAGAAAACCACTTCTTCTTTTCACTGATGGGTCTGGATGAGACAATCTGGGACTGTAAAATACCGGGATATCATAAATTTTAATTAAAACATTTTTATAATATATAGTTTTTTTTTTATTATCATGCAGCATATTCTTAGACTGGATAGACCAAGGCGGACATTTATCATCTTTTCTATAATCACATAATGTAAAACTACTTTTACCAAAATTGGTAAGATCTTTTTCTATTTTTACAGTGTTTGAAAAAATTCTTGGCTTATTTCTATTATCTATTTTAAAACTGTCTGTATTTATAAAAGTCTTATTATCAGTACCCAACAATTCTTTTTTTTGTGTATCTATATATACCTGAGAAAAATTATAAGAATTTTCCAAATTATCTATTACTTTAATTTTACCTATTGATTTAAAAATATATTGATCAATTAAATATTCAAAATTATCTAAAAAAATTTTGTTACCATCTTGATCAGTAATAATTGTTTTATCATCTGAGATTAAAAATTTGTTTAAATCGTCAAAAATGATATCACTACCATCAATTATATAATTTTCTGATGTAACTATCTTAGTAGTACCAATACTATTTAATTTTTTTAAATTTTCATCATAAATAGCATAATTTGAGAGTATCTTATTTTTTTTTTTATCGATTGCTTCGATATTTTTTTTTAGAACAATAATACCAGTCTTTTTATTATATTCAGCATACTCACTTTTAATTATATTGTTTTCAGCAGTGGTAATAATTACATCTTCTTCAAAAATTGACAATTCTTTATTTTTATCCAAATTTATTTTTTTAGCCTCTATGAATAAATCCTCTGCACTTAAAAAAGATTGAAAAAATAATAAAGTAAAAAGTATTATGAAGCTATTTTTCATTGATTTGCAAAACACCTATTAAAGCGAAAAAACTTAGACCGATTATCGGTGACCAAATTGCTAAAAGCATAGGAATCCTCTCTGTTTGTCCTAAAGCTAAGGATAAATCTTTAAAATAAAATGTAAAAACACAAATGATTAAACCAACTAAAATTAACTTAATATTATCGTCTTTTCTAAGAGTATTCATTGTAAAAATAGATGCTAAAGCTGTCATAAAAAATAGAAAAAAAGGTAAAGAAAGCATTTTATGAAGACTTTCTCTTAAAAATAATTCGTTGTAACCATTTTCTAATAACTTATTTTTTTTTAGTATTATTTCTAAAAAAGACAAAGTATCAAAGTTCTTAAATAAACTGTTAATTTTATTAAAATTATAAATCGAATTTATTTCATAGGTGTCGTAAACATCTTTATTTAAAATATTGTCATTTAATTTATAAACTTTTACATTTGATAATATCCATGTATTATTTTTTATGTAAGCTTTATCTGCAAATATTTTTTCTAAAAGAGCTGAATTTTGATTAAAATGAAATATTTTAAGATTTATCAAATTATAACCATCTGGTTTTTCAGCAGAGATAATTCTTTTCTTATCTGATAATTCTTCTTTAATCCATAATCCATTCTTATTAAAATTTACAAGGTGATCTATATCTTTTGAATAATTAGATTTAGTTTTTTCATAAAACGTAGACATAGTGGAAGTAATAGGATTAATTGTAAAAAGAATTATCCATCCTAATATAAAAGAAAATAAAGCAAGTATAAAAAAAATCTTTATATTTGAGTATCCAAAAACTTTTAGAGTAAGTAAATCTTTATTATTTCTAATTTTCATCATAAACCACATACTTGAAATAAAAATTATAAAAGGTAATAGTTTTATAATCATCCCGGGTATGAATATGCTTGTTAACATAAGCGGAATTAAAAAACTTACGTCTATATTTTTAAAGAATTCAATTTCTTCAAATAAATTTAATATCACTCCGAAACAATAAAATATGGAAACAACTATAAAAAAAGTTTTTAAAAAACTTCTAAGCATGTAATTTAAAAGAACTCTATTCATAACTTAATTCTCCAGAGAATTTTCTAACTAGAAACAAATATATTATAAAAAATAATAAAAGGGGCAATAATAGAAAGATAAGTAACATTGTATTATTAATGCCAGTATATCTCACTGCTAATTCAGTAAAAACAAGAAGTAGGAAACTGTACAAAAAATTAAAATATTTATTTAGGTATATTTTTTTTGTTTTTATTAATGATAAAGCGGAAATCAAAGCTATAATTGGAATATAAAATGGAATTATAAATCTTCTGTTAAGAGTTGCTACAATCTCTTTTTTAAAATCACTATTACAAAATTTATCATTGATGTTTTCATTTATTAAACATTTAAGTAGTTGTAAGGTAGATGTTTCTTGAATTTTTGGTTTTTTTATTGTCGTTGTGCTAAGATTGTTTAAATTGATTGCTAATTCTTGAAAATTGATAATTTCACTTTTACTATTTTTTTTTGATGTAATTATTTGCCCATTTATTAATATAAGTTTTTTTTCTTCAATTAAACCTTTTTTTGCTAATATCGTATTATCACTAGTTTCGTTTACGTTTGGAGAGAGATTATTAAGATTGTTACCTGTATCGTGAATAAAAATATCGCTTATTTGATTATCTATTTTTTTTTCAACAAAAAACGTGAATCCTTTAAATGAGTCACTAAATTGTTGAGTTTTAACTGTTGGTAAAAAAGAATTAAAATTATTTTTGTTTAATATAACTCTAGATTTATTAAGCGAAAGGGGTGTTAAAAAAATTGAAAATATTAAATAAATAATTGCAATGAATGAAGAAATTAGAATAAATATTTTTACCAAAGATATTTTTTTTACTCCTGATGTCCATAAAATTATGAATTCATTGTCTTGTAAATGTTTAAATATAAAAATTGTCAAAGATACAAGAAATGCCAAAGGAATAAATTTTATTGATATGCCAAGAAGATTTAGTAAAGAATACCTAAAATAAGTTGCGACTGAATATCCGCTGTCTACTATTAAGTCTAAAAAATTTACTGCCCTAACAGTTAGAGCTATCATTGATAAGCCAAATAAAATTATAAGAAATATCTTGAGAATTTCTAAGGTAAAGTTTAAATAAATTTTGTTTTGAAGCATTTGCATATTTTGTATATAATTAATTCATCCGTATAATAAATTCAACTTAAGAGTGAACATTGATAAATTAACGTTGAAATCATGGATATTTGAACATATATACCGATTAAATAAGTAAAAAAAATTTAAAAATTTATGTCAGTAAAAATTATTTATTCAAAAAAAAAAGGAAGCATTCTTTCATCTAACGTTGTTCTATTTGTCAACGATAAATTTAACACTAACAATGTAAGCAAATATTTATCTGATAAGGAATACGCTTATATTAATGAATTACTTAAAACAAGTGATTTAAAAAAAAATATTTTTGTTTATGAGGTAAACTCAAAAAGAAAGATAATTTTAATATCGATTAAAGTTAATTTAAAAAATTCTGATATAGAAAATTTAGGAGCTGAATTTTATGGACGTGTATACCAAGATAAAAATAGTGAATATTTCATTAATTCTGATAGCGTATCAAGCAAAAATCATGATTTTTTAAGTTATTTTCTTCATGGATTTAAGCTCAAGTCGTATAAATTTATAAAATACAAAACAAAAAAAGAAACAAACAATATTTCTGTTAATTTAGTAGGAAACAAAAATTTCCCATCAGTTTCTAAACAGTTAAAGTTTAAAGCTTTAGAAGAAGGAACTTTTTTTGCTAGAGATTTAGTTTCTGAACCAGGCAATGTTCTTCATCCAGATGAATATGCAAAAAGAATAAATTCTCTAAGAAAGGATGGATTAAAAGTAAATATATATGATAAAAAAAAATTGAAAAAACTTGGCATGAATGCTTTGCTTGGCGTAGGAATGGGAAGTATAAGAGGATCTTACCTCGTAACTATGGAATGGAATGGAGCAAAAGATAACTCTAAGCCATTAGCATTCGTTGGTAAAGGAGTTACTTTTGATACTGGAGGTTATTCTTTAAAGCCAGCAAGATTTATGGAGGATATGACTTACGATATGGCAGGCTCTGCTGCTGTTGTAGGCTTAATGAAGAGTTTAGCATTAAGAAAAGCAAAAATTAATGCAGTAGGCGTTGTGGGACTTGTAGAAAATATGGTCAGTGGAATTGCTCAAAGACCGGGGGATATTGTTAAATCCTATAGCGGTAAAACAATTGAAGTGTTAAATACTGATGCAGAAGGTAGGTTAGTTTTAGCTGATGCATTAACATTTACTGAAAAAAAATTTAAACCAAAATTCATTATCGATTTGGCTACTTTAACAGGAGCAATAATAGTTTGCTTGGGATCTGAATATGCGGGTCTATTTTCTAATGATGATAAATTATCTAAACAATTATTTAACGCAGGAGAAGAAGTTGAGGAAAAGTTATGGAGAATGCCACTTCATAAAAATTATGATAAACTTATGAATTCTAAAAATGCCGACATGCAAAATATAAACTATGTTGGAGGAGCAGGCTCCACGACTGCAGCACAATTTTTAAAAAGATTTATTTTAAATAATACTCCTTGGGCTCACTTAGATATTGCTGGAATGGCATTTTCAAAGTACGGAGGGGCTTTAAATTCAAGAGGTGCAACTGGATTTGGAGTAAGATTATTAAACCAATTAGTAGAGCAAAATTACGAATAATATGCAGCAAACGTTATCAATAATTAAACCTGATGCTGTGGAGAGAAATTTAGTTGAAGAAATAAAAAACATTTTTAAAAAAAATAAATTAGTTATTAAAGAAAGTAAAAAAATTCAGATCAGCAAGGATGAAGCTTCAGAGTTTTACAAAGTCCATCAATCTAAGCCATTTTACAATGATTTATGCACGTATTTATCTTCTGGACCAATAGTTGTAATAATTTTGGAGGGTGAAAACGCAGTTTTAGCAAATAGAAAATTGATGGGAGCGACAAACCCTAAAGAAGCCGAAGAAAGCACGATCAGAAATTTGTATGGAATTTCTATAGATAAAAATTCAGTTCACGGTTCAGATTCTATTGAAAATGCAAAAAAGGAAATAAAATTCTTTTTTAAAAACTAAATATTTCTAAAAATTCTTATAATCGCCTCAGGTAATGCTCTATATTCTAATTTTTGAGTTTTCTGTTTTAAAATATATTCATCATCTTTAGAGTTTATAAAGAAGATTTTTTGAAGAATTGTACTTCCACTATCTAATTCTTTATTTACATAATGAATAGTACACCCAGTCTTTTTTTCTCTATTTTTTAAAATTCTCGAAAAAGTATTCAGACCTTTATATTTTGGGAGTAAGGAGGGATGAACGTTTATAATATTTTTTTGATAATTTTTAATTAAATAATTTGAAATAATTTTCATATATCCAGCAAGACAAATAAACGAAATTTTATACTTTTTAAGATGCTGCAAAATTTTTTCTTCATATGCTGGGCGTTTAGTATTGATATAAATAAAAGGTATTTTATTTTTTTTAGCATAATTAATACCTTTTGCATTTGCACTATTTGTTATAACTAAACTTATTTTAATTGGGAAATTATAATCTCTCGAGTAATAGATGAGATTCTTAAGATTTGAACCTTTGCCAGATATAAAAACGCATGTTCTCTTTTTTACCATTTTAAGTAATTTAAAAAATTAACTTTGTTTTTTTCTTTTGAAATAAAACCTATTTCATAAGGCATAAAATTTTTGGGAAACAATTTCTTAACTTTAAGAACATTTTTTTTTGATATGATTATACAAAAACCAATTCCACAGTTAAAAGTTCTCAACATTTCTTGATCAGAAATATTTTTACTTTTCAACCATTTAAAAATTTTTAATATTTTTATTTTAGAAAGATCAACATTTAAAGTAAAATTTTCCGGAATGGATCTTAATAAATTTTCAATTAACCCTCCGCCAGTGATATGAGCAGCAGCGTTAATTAGATTTTTATTTGTTAATCTTAAAATTTCTTTTGTATAAATCTTTGTAGGTCTTAAAATTTCATTTTTTAAATTATTTGGAATCTTATTTTTTTTCAATATTGATCTAACTAATGAATATCCATTTGAATGAATTCCATTAGATGGAATAGCAAGAATAATATTATCTTTTTTTACATTACTTTTTCCAAGAATTTTTTTCTTTGAAACTATACCAACACTAAAACCAGCTAAATCAAATTTATCTCTAGCATAAATACCAGGCATTTCTGCCGTTTCCCCTCCAATTAATCTACAATTAGAAATTTTACATCCTTTAAATATTCCTTTCAAAATTTTTTTTGCTTTAATTAAATCTAATTTTCCAACTGCAATATAATCTAAAAAAAATAATGGCTTAGCCCCTTGAACAATCAAGTCGTTGACACACATGGCCACCAAATCAATACCAATAGTATCAAATTTTTTAAATTTATTTGCTAAATCAATTTTAGTTCCAACACCATCTGTACAAGATACTATTACTGGGTCTTTAATTTTTAAATTACTAATATCAAATAAAGAACCAAATCCACCTATAATATCTTTTTTGGAGTTGCCTCTCGTATTTTTGACATCTTTTTTTGATATTTTTGTTATATGTTTTACTAATTTATTGGCCAACAGAATGTTAACACCACTTTTTTTATAACTATTCTTAATTTTTTTCATTTATATATTGATAAATAATTCTTTATGAAAATTTTTAAACAAATAATAATTATCTTAGTTGTTTTTTTTAAAACTGGAACTGTTTTATCAGAGAATGACTTATTTAATGTTAATAATATTTTACTAGAAAAAAAAGATAAATCTTCGACTAGAGCTCTTACAGATCAAGCAATTTTAAAAGGATTTAATCAACTAATTACTAAAATTTTATTAAAAAAAGATATCGAAAAGCTTTCAGATTTGGAATTTTTATCAATTAAGCAATTAGTAAGCTATTATCAAATTTCAAATATTTTTGACAAAAAAAAAAGTAAAGACATGGCAAATTTTAACGTTACTTTCGACAAAAATAAAATTCATAAATTGTTTTATAATAAGCGAATATTATACTCAGAGATAATAGATAAAGAATTATATATTTTACCTATTCTAATCAGAAATAATGAAATTTTTATTTTTAATAATAATTTTTTTTATAAAAACTGGAATAAATTAAATATGAAGAGTTTAATTGATTTTATTTTACCATTAGAAAATATAGAAATAATTGATAATATTAGTAAAAATAAAAATAATTTAATTAATTTAAATCTAATTAATTTATTTAAAGAGTATCCAAATAAAAATTTAGCCCTAATTTTAATTGATGATACTAATTTAAGTGAAAGTAAATTATACATTAAAACTATTATTCAAGGGAAAAATATATCTAAGAGTCTTAATTTCAAAAAGAAGAATTTAAAAAACAAACTTCTTTATGAAAAAATTATTATAGATTCAAAAAACGTGTTAACAAATTTGATCAAATCAGAAAATTTAATTGATATAAGAACACCTTCTTTTATAAACGTTAAAGTAAATCTTAATCAAGAAAGTAATTTAGTAGAGTTAAATTCAAGAATTAAAAATATTTATTTGATTGAAAATATTTACGTTCAAGAGTTTAATAAAGATTACATGAATCTAAGGATAAAATATTTGGGTAAACTTGAAAAAATAATCGACCAATTAAAAAAGGTAAATGTAAATTTAAAATTAGTTGGAGATCAATGGGTTATAAAAACGCTATAAGCGATGGATCAACTTCTTTTTAAATTTCCTTTCTCAAAGAAATATTACGAACAAGATTTTTTTGTTTCTAGCAATAACTTTTCAGCTTATAAATTAGTAGAGGAGTGGCCAACTTGGCCAGGAAAATGGTTGAATATTTTTGGGGACCCTGGCTCAGGCAAAACACATTTAGCGAAAATTTTAGAAAAAAAAATTAATAAAATAAAATTAATAGATGAAAAAGATTTAAATGATAATTTAGTCCAAGACTTAAATAATGTAGACTGTTTAATCATCGATAGTTTTAAGAATGTTACCGACGAAAAATTACTTTACTCAATTTTAAATCAATCAAAGCAACTAGATAATTATATTCTAATTAATTCTCTCAGTCCCCTAAAAAAAATAAAATTTAATCTTAAAGATCTAAAGTCTAGAATGAACAGTTTTGTTTATATTGGAATAGAACTACCGACAGACGATTTACTAAATGTAATAATCACAAAGACTTTATCGGACAAACAAATAAGTATAAATCCAAAAATATCAAATTTCATAATCAATAATGTAGAAAGATCCTATGAAAAAATGTTTAAATTTCTTAAAGATATAGATGAAGTGTCTTTATCTACTGGAAAATCAATTAATATTAATCTAATAAAAAAAGTACTAGATCAATGAATAAATATAGAACTCATAACTGTTCGGAATTAAGCGAAAAAGAAATTAATAAAAATGTTATACTTTCGGGATGGCTTCATAGAAAAAGAGACCATGGAAACTTACTATTTATAGATTTGAGAGATCATTATGGAATTACTCAATGCGTAATAGAAAATAATAATGTTTTTTTTCCGGTTTTAGAAAAATCAAAACCTGAGTCTGTTCTTAAAATTAATGGTAAAGTTGTTAAAAGATCAACTGAAACCGAAAACACAGATTTAAAGACAGGCAAAATTGAAGTGTCAATAGAGTCATTAGAAGTTTTATCTAATGCTAAAGAATTACCAATGCCAGTTTTTGGTGAGCAAGATTACCCAGAGGAAATAAGATTAAAATATAGATTTTTAGATTTAAGAAGAGAAGAAATGCATCAAAATATAATCTTAAGATCAAAAGTAATTTCTTTTATTAGATCGCAAATGGTAGCGTTGGGTTTTTTAGAGTACCAAACTCCCATTTTAACCTCTTCAAGTCCTGAGGGAGCAAGAGATTTTTTAGTACCTAGCAGATTAAATCCAGGAAAATTTTATGCATTACCTCAGGCACCTCAACAATTTAAACAATTAATCATGGTATCTGGTTTTGATAAATATTTTCAGATTGCACCTTGTTTCAGAGATGAAGACGCGAGAGCAGATAGGAGCCCGGGTGAATTTTATCAATTAGATTTAGAAATGTCCTTTGTTGAACAAGAAGATGTTTTTAAAATAGTTGAAAAATTAATGGTTACTTTATTTAAAAAGTTCTCATCAAAAAAAATTTTGAATGAAAAATTTCCAAGAATACCTTTTAAGGATTCAATGAAAAAATATGGAACTGATAAACCGGATTTGAGAAATCCACTAATTATTCAAGAAATTACCGATATATTTAAAAGAGAAGACGTAAAATTTAATTTATTTAAAGAATTAGTGAAGAAAGGCTCAGTTGTAAGAGCAATAATAACTAAAAATACTAAAGATAAACCAAGAAGTTTTTTTGATAATATTGATAAATGGGCTAAAGAACAAGGCGCATCTGGTTTAGCTTATTTTACTTTAGAACAAGGAAAAGAGATCATAGGAAAAGGACCAGTTGGTAAATTTTTTAGTGAGGACGCATTAAAGGAAATAATGGAAACTTGCAATGCAAAAATAGGAGATAGCATTTTCCTTGCTTGCGCGAAAGAAAAAGAAATAGAAAAAATTCTATCTTTAGCTAGAAATAAAATTGCTCAAGATTTGGACCTTATTAATGAAGATAATTTTGCTTTTTGCTGGATCGTGGATTACCCAATGTTTGAATTAGACGAGAATTCTAAAAAAATTATTTTCAGCCACAACCCTTTTTCAATGCCTCAAGGTAAAATTAAAGAGTTAAATTTTAATAAACCTTTAGATATGAAAGCTTATCAGTATGACATTGTATGTAACGGTATTGAATTATCTTCAGGAGCAATAAGAAACCATATCCCGGAGTTAATGTATAAATTATTCTCTATTGCAGGCTATAATCAAAAAGAAGTAAATGAAAAATTTAGCGGAATGATTAATGCATTTGCCTATGGAGCACCTCCTCATGGGGGTATAGCGCCTGGAATTGACAGAATAGTAATGTTATTAGCTGGTCAAGACAATATTAGAGAAGTTACTCTTTTTCCAATGAATCAAAATGCCCAAGATTTAATGATGAAGGCCCCATCCGAGGTGGATGAAAATCAATTAAAAGAATTAGGTATAAAAAAAAATATTAAGAAAAATTAGTTTTTAGTTTTAAGATTTATTCTCACGTCTGAAAGATCTACTAATTTCTCCTCATAATTACTTCTAACAAAACCTTTAGATGTTATATTTTTAACAATTTTAAGAAATTTATCATCTCCAGTTTCTGCATCTAAATTTTTAGTATTTGCAATTGAAGGTGTGTGAGCTAAGTCTTCTTTACCTAGGTATGAAATTGCTAGTTCCCTAAAAACATAATCTAAAATAGAAGAAGCGCTTAATATCCTGTCATTACCAATTACATTTCCAGATGGCTCAAACTTAGTATCAATAAAAGCATCTACATACTCTTCAAGCGGCACTCCATATTGTAATCCAAGAGAAATGGCTATTGCGAAATTGTTCATCATTGCTTTTACTAATTCACCTTCTTTATTAGTATCAATAAATATTTCTCCTATTTTACCATCATCATATTCCCCTGTATGAAGATAAACTTTATGATCACCAATTTGTGCTTTTTGAATATAGCCTTTTCTTCTATCCGGCATTTTAAATCTTGCTTTATTTTTTACTTTAAGATTAACCGAAATACCGCTTTTTTCTTTTTTTTCAATATTTATTTGATTATTAGTATTTGTTTTTAAAGCCTGGTCTAAATGTACATCATTAGGTTTACTCTCTTTATTTTTACCTATTTTTTTTGTTTTTCTATTATTTAACTTTACGTCTATAACTTCTACCTCACCATCAGTTCTTTTATCAATTTTCGATAATTCAGAATCATCTAAGTTATTAAGAGTATGAACTGTTTTAAAAGTACAAGTATAATAAGTTTCAACAACGTATTTTTTCATAAATTTTAGGAATCTCTTTATTTAGATATATATTAATTGTATAACGAGTCTATTATATAATAATACAATTTAAAATTGTGTGGACTTAAAACTTCAAATATGAGCTTAAAAATAATTTTTACTTGGTGGAACAAACAAACTTTAGGGACCTTTTTAAAAACATTATTTTTCGGAAAATTTGTCGGTTCAGACGATTATGGAAATAAATATTATCAAAACAAAAAAAATGAACGCTGGGTAATTTATGCTAAGAGTATTGAAGCAAGCAAAATTACTTCAGACTGGTACATGTGGATACACCACACAGTAGATAAAATTCCTGATAGCAAGGATGTTAAACATGCATGGCAAAAAAAACACTTAGATAACCAAACAGGTACTAGCAATAGTTATAAACCAGTAAAAATTAAAAAGAATGATATTAAAAAAAAATATGAGACTTGGAAATAGGATTTATCAAATTTTAATTTTTTGTTTTATTATTGATTTATCGTATGCAGAAGAAAAAATAGTCACTACTCCCTTATTGAATTTAAATGAGATAAAACCCAGTTTTGAATTATTGGACGAAGAGAATGAAAATATTTCCTCTAGTCAAAATTTAAAAGAAAAAAAAAATATAAATCTAAAGTCATCACAAGCGATATTAATAGGACTTGATAAAATTACTGCAAAATCTACCGAGCTTGTTGTAAATTTAAATGAAAGTAAACAATTTGGCCCATTAGAAATAAAAATTTTAAAATGCGGAAAAGTTAAAGTTAATAATAAAGTAGATAGTGTAGCATACTTGCAAGTAAAAGATCTTACTAAAAATGATAATGAAAAAGTTTTTATATTTAATGGATGGACATTTGCATCTGATCCAAGTTTAACCCCGTTTGATCATGCGATTTACGATTTACAATTGATTAATTGTAGTAAGGCTTAATAAAATTTTTCTTTACCTAGCCAGTTGGTATCAAAATCAGAATTAATAAATTTTTTGTGATTTAATATTTTTTTGTGCAAATCAATTGTTGTAGTTATACCTTCTAAAACAAACTCATCAAGAGATCTAAGAGTTCTTTGAATTGCTTCAGTTCTATTCCTGCCTTTACAAATAACTTTTGCAATTAAACTGTCATAATAGGGAGTAACTTTACACCCTTGAAACACTGAGCCATCAACTCTTGTCCTAAAGCCCGAGGGTTGATGACAAACGCTAATTGTACCTGGGCTAGGTTGAAAATCTAAGGCTGGATTTTCTGCATTAATTCTACACTCAATTGTATGACCTCTAGGATCAATATCATTTTGCTTTAAAGCTGTTTCACCAGTATAAGAGATCCATAATTGTTCCTTAACTATGTCAATCCCAGTTTGAACCTCAGTAACCGGATGTTCAACTTGCACTCTAGTATTCATTTCTAAAAAATAAAAATTTCCATTTTCGTATATAAATTCAACTGTGCCAGCCCCCTCGTAATTAATTTGTTCTACCATTTTTACAGTCTTATCTAATAGATTTTTCCTTTGATCTTTTGTTAATACAGGGCTAGGAGTTTCTTCAATCAATTTTTGGTGCCTTCTTTGAACTGAACAGTCTCTTTCTCCAAGATGAACTGTTTTATT
>CENJ01011661.1_pt1 | contig 22810 bp, 18 predicted proteins | sample 356161 | NCBI WGS metagenome assembly CENJ01 (sample SAMEA2619531, study PRJEB7988) | marine metagenome | biome: marine biome (ENVO:00000447); feature: surface water layer (ENVO:00002042); material: "saline water (ENVO:00002010), including plankton (ENVO:xxxxxxxx)" | depth 5 m
AGATATAGACCGCAAGGAGGTCCATGGTCATATGACACAATTAATACTTCCAATATAACTTTAACTGGACTAACACCATCTACATATACTTGGCAAGTAAAATCTATGTGTGATAGTTTAGGTATTAACAGTTCTGTTTGGTCATCGCAACAAACTTTTGGATTATCTTGCGCAATTCCTAACAACTTATCTACTACCAATATTACTCTTACAAGTGCAACATTCAATTGGGCTTCAGTTTTAGGTGCACATCATTATGAAATTAGATGGAGAGAGATTGGAAGCTCTTGGAACTATATAAATAGTGTATATGGAAATAGTAGAACAAAGAATAACTTGACTCTTGGTACAAGCTATGAGTGGCAAATAAGAACATCTTGTTCTGTAGATTCATCAAATGTTTCAGCATGGTCATTATCTGTTTTATTTACGACTCCAGCTGCTTGTGCAAATCCAACAAATCCACTCACAAGCAATATAACATCATCTTCAGCTGATTTGAATTGGGATGCTGTTCCAGGTGCAATAGGATACAAAATCAAGTGGAAGCAAACAGGTATACCTGGAGTTAATGTTGATACAGTTTGGGCAGTTAATGTTCTAACGGTTAATGGTCTTAATCCGTCATCAACATATAAATGGAAAGTAAAATCAATTTGTGATACAGCTACAAATAATAGTTCAGGATTCACACCATGGACTTTCTTCACAACACTTTCTAGTGCAAAAATGATGACATTTGATAATACTAACAATATAAATATAAGCTCATTAAACATATATCCAAACCCCTCTAGAGGAAAGCTATTCATTGAATTTGATATTATTGAAAATGATGACTTTAAAATATCAATCATAGATGCTGTTGGTAATGCAATTTTGATTGAAGAAAAACAAAATTATACTGGAGAGTATTTTAAAGTATTTGAATTAAATAATTATAAAAAAGGAATGTACATAATTAGAGTAGAAAACAGTAAGTCAGTAATAACAAGGAGAATAGTTTTGCAATAGTAAATATTTCATATATTTGCATGGATTTAATAATAGATGAAGGGGCTTTTGCCCCTTCTTTATTATAATTAAGCTATGATACAAGCTTCAAACATTAAAGAAATTGCTTATTCAAAAGTTAAAGAAATGAATTGCTATTTGGTAGATATTAAGGTTAGTAATAATAACGACATTAAAGTTACATTTGATAGAAAAGAGGGAATAAGTTTAGACGACTGTGTTTCTTTAACTAAACATATTGAAGAAAAATTAGATAGAGAAATTGAAGATTTTTCTCTTTCTGTAAGTTCTCCTGGTATTTATAGTCCTTTTGTAGTTCCTAATCAATTTTTTAAAAATTACAACAATAAAGTAGATATACTAATGAAATCAGGTCAAAAGTTTCAAGGAGTTCTTGAAGAGTTTGATAGTAAAGCAGAAACTATTCATCTGAAAATGAAAAAAAATCAAAAAAATAATTTCAAATTATCAGAAATAAAAAGAATAAACAAATCAAAAATTTAAACAATGCAGATAGAAAATTTAATAGAATCATTTTCAGAGTTCAAAGATGTAAAAAATATCGATAGAGAAACGATGATGAATATACTTGAAGATGTATTTAAGTCAGTTTTATTTAAAAAATACGAAGGAGCTGAAAATTTCGATATAATAATAAACATTGACAAAGGAGATTTAGAGATTTGGAGAAATAGAGTTGTTGTTACTGATGCAAAATATGAAAACTCCAATACTGAAATAAAACTTTCAGATGCACTTAAAATTGAGGATGACTATGAAGTTGGCGAAGATGTTTCAGAGCAAATAGATTTTGATAAAGAATTTGGAAGAAGGCAAATTTTATCTATAAGGCAACACCTTCTTATTAAAATAAATGAATTACATAGAGATGAGTTAATCAAAAGATATTCTGATAGAATTGGGGAAATAGTTACAGGAGAAGTATATCAAATATGGAGAAATGAATTGTTACTTCATGACGATGAGGGAAATGATCTTGTAATACCAAAATCTCAGCAAATCCCTAAAGATTTTTTTAAAAAAGGTGATACTGTAAGGGCTGTTGTTACTGCAGTTGAGGAAAGAGGAAGTAAGGCAAACATTATTTTATCAAGGACAGCACCAGAATTTGTGGAAAGATTATTTGAGTTAGAAGTTCCTGAAGTTTTTGATGGAATAATAACAATAAAAAAAGTAGTAAGAGTACCTGGAGAAAGAGCTAAAGTAGCTGTTGAGTCATATGATGATAGAATCGATCCAGTTGGAGCATGCGTTGGGATGAAAGGGTCAAGAATTCATGGAATAGTTAGAGAATTAAGAAATGAAAACATAGATGTAATTAACTTTACAGAGAATACTCAACTGCTAATTAACAGATCTTTAAGTCCAGCCAAAATTTCATCTGTAAAAATAGATAATGATAATAAAAAAGTGGATGTTTATATGAATGCTGATCAAGTATCTCTTGCTATAGGTAAAGGAGGGTATAATATTGGACTTGCAAGTAGATTAACAGGATATGAAATTGATGTTTACAGGGATGAAGAAGGATATGAAGATGATGTAGATATCAAAGAGTTTTCTGATGAGATAGAAGAATGGATAATTGATGCGCTAAAATCGATTGGTTGTGATACAGCGAAAAGTGTATTGTCAATTGAAGCAGAAGAATTAGTAAAAAGAACAGATTTAGAAATTGAAACCATTAAAGAAGTAATTGAAATACTTAAAAAAGAGTTTGAATAAAATATATGCATTCACAACAAAAAATAAGGTTAACTAAGCTAGTCAAAGAATTTAATGTTAGTATTGATAGAATTCTAAGCTTTTTACATGAAAAAGGATATAATGATATTAATCCCAATTCAAAAATATCTGTTGATATTTATGAGCAATTATTGGAAAAATTTGAGCCTGAAAAAAAAGCTAAGATGTCTGCTCAAATGCTTGCCAAGGAAAAGGAGATAAAAAGAGCTGAGCAAATAATTAATGAAAATGAAAAAATTGAAAAGCAGATTGAAATTAGTAATGAAAAGAAAAATGAAGAAAAAAAAATAGAAAAAAAAGAGTTAGATGAAAAAAATGAAGCAGCTAAAACTGAGCCTTCTCAAATTATCAAAGCAACTGCTCCAAAATTAAGAGGAATTAAAGTTACAGGTGAAAAGATTGATTTGAATTTAATTACTAGAAATAAACCTATTGCAAGCTCTACAAGTGAAAGTGCTGATAAAAAGAAAAAAAGAAAAAGGATTATAAAACCTGATAAAAAACTTACATATAAATTAAATAAACAAAGGAAAGATAATATAGATATTAATCCTGAAGAAGCACAAAAAAAAGTTAGAGAAACATTAGCAAAATTGCAAGCTAGTGGAAAAAAAAGTTCTGTAAAAAACAGAAAAGAAAAAAGACAAGCTCATAAAGAAGCTCACGAAATTGAAAGTCAAAAGAAAAAAGAAACTGAAAAAGTAATAAAAATTGCAGAGTTTGCAACAGCTACAGAGCTAGCTAGTATGATGGATGTTGATATTAATGAAATCATAAAGAGTTGTATGACGTTAGGACTAATGATTAGCATGAACCAAAGACTTGACAAAGATACTATTCAGATTGTAACAGAAGATTTTGGATATGCTGCTGTGTTTGTTGATGTAGACGTTCAAGAAGCTTTTAATGATAATGATGATATTGATGAGAATTTAGAAGAAAGATCTCCTATTGTAACAATTATGGGTCATGTTGACCACGGTAAAACATCATTAATGGACTTTATAAGAAAGACTAATGTCATTGCCGGAGAATCAGGAGGAATTACTCAACATATTGGTGCATACGAGGTTACAACAGAAAATAATAAAAAAATCACTTTTTTAGATACACCCGGGCATGAGGCATTTACAGCGATGAGAGCTAGAGGCGCAAAAGTTACAGATATTGTAGTTATTGTTATAGCATCAGATGATAAAATTATGCCTCAAACAAATGAGGCAATTAGTCATGCAAAAGCTGCTGGAGTTCCTATAATTTTTGCCTTTAACAAAATTGATATTGATACAGCTGACCCAGAGAAAATTAAAGGACAGTTAGCTGAGATGAATATGCTTGTTGAAGACTGGGGAGGCAAGTATCAATCTCAAGACTTATCAGCAAAAACTGGAAAAGGAGTTAAGGAGCTACTTGAAAAAATCTTACTCGAATCTGAGATGCTTGAGCTAAAAGCTAATAAACAAAGAAATGCCAAAGGAACCGTAATTGAAGCATCTTTAGATAAAGGTAAGGGATATATTTCAACTGTTCTAGTACAAAAAGGTACTTTAAAGATTGGAGACTATACATTAGCTGGAAGCTATTCTGGTAAAATTAAAGCTATGATGAACGAAAGAGGTGAATCTGTAACACAAGCAGGTCCATCAACACCTATCTTAGTTCTTGGGTTAGACGGTGCTCCTACTGCTGGAGATGAATTCAATGTTTTAGATAGTGAACAAGAAGCAAAAAAAATTGCTTCAAAAAGAATGCAATTACAAAGAGAGCAAAATACAAGGACACAAAAGCATATAACTCTTGATGAAATTGGAAGAAGAATAGCTGTTGGAGAATTTCAAGAGCTTAATATCATCGTTAAAGGAGATGTTGACGGTTCTATAGAGGCTCTTTCTGATTCAATGGAGAGATTATCAACTGAAGAAATTAAAATTAATATTATTCAAAAGGCTGTTGGACAAATTTCCGAATCTGATGTAATGCTTGCTAAAGCATCTGATGCAATTATTATAGGATTTCAAGTTAGACCTTCCATGAAGGCAAGAAAAATTGCTGAGACAGAGCAAATTGATATAAGATTATATTCTGTCATTTACAAAGCAATTGATGAAGTAAAATTAGCTATGCAGGGGCTATTATCTCCAGACATTGAGGAGAAAGTAGTTGCTAATGTTGAAATTAGAGAAACATTTAAGATTTCAAAAATTGGAACGATAGCTGGTTGTATGGTATTAGATGGGAAAATAAACAGAAAAAATAAGGTTAGATTAATAAGAGATGGTGTTGTAACCTATTCTGGAAATCTTTCATCATTGAAAAGATTCAAAGAGGATGTTTCTGAAGTTAGACAAGGATTCGAATGTGGAATGTCTATTGAAAACTTTAATGATATTAAAGTGGGTGATATTATAGAAGCTTTTGATGAAGTTGAAATTGAGAGAAAAATCAATTAAGTAAGTTTAACTTAATGTATTCTGATACAATGTAACTACCTGGGTAATTTTTTATTAATTTACTCTTGATTTTTTCCGCTTCTAATTTTGTTCTAAAATTACCTATCCTCAACTTATAGTATGGGGTAGAGTAGCTTAGATAGATTGGAATGTTCGGAAATTTTTCAATAAACTTTAATTTCATAATATTAATTTCATTTTTTGTACTTGCAAATGCAATTTGTAATCTGTAAGCTTGAATTCCGCTTTGTGAAAGATTGATTTTTTTAAATTTTATATGTAAACTATCAATTTCCTTATCGTATTGGTAGTTTATCAATCTGTCTTGCCCAAGAGTTTCAAGCGGAAAAAAAATTAATATTAAAATTGTTATTTTCATTAATCAAAAATAGTAAAAAAGAGTAATTTTAAGAATGAGATTAAAACCAGTACAAATTAATGTAAATAATGAAAAAGAATTTATAAAAAAGGCTGTTTATTTTTCAAATTCATTTGAAGAAAGTGCACTTTTTTTCTCAAACAAAATTAAAAAAAACAAGTTCCCCAAGCATTATTATGAATATGATTTTATCTTTGCCTTTAATGCTTCAAAGTCAATAAAGTCCTCTCACAATTCTATAACTAAGCTTAATAAATTTATAGCAAAAAATCCATTTTGGAAATTTGGGTTTTTGTCATACAATCTTAAAAATGAAGTTGAAAATCTTAATTCCAAAAACCATAATACTTTCAACATCCCAAATATCTTTTTTTTTGTTCCTGAATTTATTATTTACAAAAAAAATGATCAGATTTTTTTTGAATCAGAAAGCTCTTGCACTGATTGTAATAAAGTGATTGAAGAAATTAACTCTATACACTTAAAAAATCCAAAAAAGTTTAATTTAAATTTTTCATGTTCTCAAAAAAAATCTACTTATCTAAATAAAATTAAACAAATTCAAGATTGTATTTTACGAGGAGAAGTTTATGAACTAAATTATTGTATAGAATTTAAAACTAAACTAGAAATTTGTGCAGAAGATTTTTTCCTTTTAACAAACAAGAAATGTATGGCACCTTTCTCTTGCTTTTTTAAATTCAAAAATTTAAAAATTTTATCCTTTAGTCCTGAAAGGTTTTTAAAAAAAAATAATAATAAACTAATTTCACAGCCAATAAAAGGGACAATAAAAAAATCAAATAATTTTTATCAAAATTTGAATCTTATTAATAAACTAGAAAAATCAGAAAAAGATATCTCTGAAAATATAATGATAGTCGATTTGGTTAGAAATGACTTATCAATAACAGCAAAAAGAAATAGTGTCAAAGTTGAAGAACTATGTAAAGTTTTTACATTTAATAATATTAATCAAATGATTTCTACTGTAACAAGTGAAATTTGTCAGAGTCTATCATTTGATAAAATTATTTCTTCGACATTTCCAATGGGCTCAATGACTGGAGCACCTAAAATTAGATCCATGCAACTAATTGATAAGTTTGAAGATTTTAATAGAGGTATTTACTCTGGCACAATTGGATATATAGATTCAAAAAATAATTTTGATTTTAATGTAGTTATAAGAACAATTATATATGATCAAAAAGATTTTAATCTTTCATTTTCTGTAGGAAGTGCAATAACATCTGAATCAGATCCTTCAAGAGAATATGATGAATGTATTGAAAAATTAAAATCAGTTTTTGTTTTTTGAAATGGAAGTCCAATTTATTGACCATATTAAAAAAAATAAATTATTTGATAATTCTCATAATTTACTTCTAGCTTACAGTGCAGGTGTTGATAGTTCTGTTTTATTTAACTTGCTTTTAAGTTGTAAATATAAGTTTAGTGTTGCTCACTGTAATTATAAGCTAAGAGGCCAACATTCAGATTATGATGAAAGATTTATAATAGAAAAAGCAAAAATAAATAAAGTCAAATATCATACTAAGGAATTTGATATTTCAAAAATTAATTTTAAAAAACCTCAATCAGTTCAAATGAAGTGTAGACAAATTAGGTATAAATGGTTTGATGAACTCTCAAAAAAATATGAATATGATTTTATTTTAACTGCTCATCATTTAAATGATAGTATTGAAACATTTTTCATCAATATATTTAGAGGAACAGGAATTGAAGGACTGACTGGAATACCATTAAAAAGAGATAAATTTATCAGACCTCTATTATTTGCTACAAAAAAATCGATTCTTGAATACGCCAAAAAATATGATATTGATTACAGAGAAGATAAGTCCAATGAAAGTAAAAGCTATAAAAGAAATAAAATTAGAGGTGATTTAATTCCAATTATTAGTATTATTTCAGAAAATTATGAAAAGATTTTTTACAAATCTTTTAAGAACTTAAAAAATCTGTCAGATACTTATAAAAATCTTGTCAAATTAGAAATCCAAAAAATAATGATTCAAAAATTTGATGTAGTTTATATAAACCTTTCCAAAATTAAAGATTTAAAAGAAGATAATTTAATTATTTACGAGGCGATTAAAGATTATGGTTTTACAAATTCGCTAAACAATATAATTAGAGCTTATTTACAAAAAAAATCAGGGAAATTATTTTATTCTAAACATTATAGACTGCTTGTTGACAGAGATAAATTGATAATTAATAAAATAAATAAAGATCAGTATTTTGATCCAATAAAAATTTATAAGAAAGATTTACAAGTTGATTATCCCATAAAAATTAGCTTTAGTACTTCAAATAAAATGTTAATCACTGATGATCCTCTTTCTGAATCTTTTGATTATGATAAGCTTAGATTCCCTCTGTTGTTAAGAAATTGGCATAAAGGAGATAAATTTATCCCATTAGGTATGAAAAATTTTAAAAAATTAAGTGATTTTTTTGTTGATGAAAAAATATCTATTTCTGAAAAGGATACAACTTGGTTGTTATTTTCAGAGTCTAATTTAGTATGGGTTATTGGCAAAAGAATTGACGATAGATTCAAAGTAACTAGCAAAACTAAAAAGACGTATATTGCAAGTATTAATTCTATTTAAATTTTATTTTAATGAAAAGATATATACTTTTTTTATTAATCATATTTTCATTTAACTCTAACTCTCAGATTTATGATCCAGTAAGCTGGGAGTTTTCTAAAAATAAAATAGATAATAAAAGATATGAGTTAATTTTTACTGCTAATATTGACGATGGATGGTATATATATTCTCAGTACCTTAAAGGAGATGGTCCTGTACCTACCGAATTTACGTTTCAAGAAAGTGCAAATTTTAATTTAATTGATAAAGTCAATGAGGATGATGCTAATGAAGCATACGACCCTAACTTTGAGATGCTATTGAAGTTTTTTAAGAAAAAAGCAGTATTTGTTCAACAAATTGAAATAGTTAATGAAAAATCACCATTCTCAGTTAAAGGAGATATATATTTTATGACATGTGATGAAAAGCAATGTTTGCCTCCAGAAATAATTGAGTTTGACTTTAAGTTTAATGAAGATAAATCGCATAGTTTTGAGATTAGCTCTAAATCAGAAGAATCAGCTAATAAAACAGTTAATTCTGCTTCTAAAAAAAGTAAAAATTTCTGGCTTTTATTTTTTATTTCTTTTTTAAGTGGCTTTGCCGCGTTACTAACTCCGTGTGTATTCCCAATGATACCCATGACTGTTTCATATTTTACTAAAGCAAGTAAAACTAAATCTAAAGGAATTTTTAATGCAGTAATATATGGTATTTCGATAATAATAATTTATGTTGCTCTTGGTGTAGGTGTTTCAAATATTTTTGGAGCAGACGCTTTAAATAATATGGCCACAAATGTATATTTTAACATAGCCTTCTTCTTATTATTGATAGTATTTGGGGCTTCATTTCTTGGAGCTTTTGATCTAACATTACCTACTTCTTGGATAAATAAATCTGACAAAGCATCTGACAAGGGAGGTTATATTGGTATTTTTTTCATGGCATTTACTTTAGCTCTAGTTTCATTTTCTTGTACTGGACCTATAGTTGGTACTCTTTTGGTAGAAGCTGCCTCTGGAGGATATTTTGGACCAATCATTGGGATGTTAGGGTTTTCACTAGCAATTGCTATTCCGTTTGCTATTTTTGCTGCATTTCCAGGCTGGTTAAATTCTCTGCCACAATCAGGAGGTTGGTTAAACTCTGTTAAAGTAACTCTTGGTTTTTTAGAAATTGCACTCGCTTTTAAGTTTTTATCAAATGCTGATCTTGTATTACAACTCCACCTTCTTGAAAGAGAGTTATTTATTGCAATTTGGGTTATTATTTTTATGTTACTTACATTTTATTTGCTAGGATTTATAAGATTTGCTCATGATTCAGGTTTAAAATATTTATCTGTTACAAGATTATCTTTAGCAATAATAACAGGTGCATTTACCATTTATATGATCCCAGGCCTTTGGGGAGCTCCTCTTAAGCTAATTAATGCTTTTCCACCACCTATGCATTATAGTGAATCTCCAAATGGGTTTTCAACAAACTCAACAAATAATACAGAAAATAATATTGAATTAAAATCTGGCACTCACTTAGGTCCGCAAGGGTTATATGTATTTCATGATTATGAAAAAGGATTAGAACATGCTAAAAAAGAAAACCTTCCACTTATGATTGATTTTACAGGCTGGGCATGTGTAAACTGCAGAAAAATGGAAGAGCAAGTTTGGTCTGACAATGAAGTTAAAGAAATTTTAAAAAATGAAATTATAATAGTGTCTCTTTATGTTGATGAAAGAACTAAACTTTCTAAAGAAAATCAGTATGAGACAACTCTTGCTGGTAAAGCTAAAAAAGTTAGGACAATTGGAGATAAATGGATGGTTTTGCAAGCTAATGTTTATGGTACAAATTCACAACCATATTACGTTTTTCTTGACCATTCTGGAACTCAACTTATTGAAAGTGCAAACTATCAAGATTATGGTACTGTTTATAAATTTAAAGATTGGTTACTAAGAGGATTAAATGAATTTAATAATATCTAAATGAAAATAATAAATAAAAAATCAGAGAAGTTCTTATCAGAGTATATAAATGTAGCTTCTCCAACAGGCTTTGAAAGTTCTGGACAAAAGCTGTGGCTTGATTATATTAAGCCATACATAGATGATTACATAGTCGATACATACGGAACAGTAGTCGGTATTATAAATCCAAACGAAAATTATAAAGTTGTGATAGAAGCGCATGCAGATGAGATTTCATGGTTTGTACACTACATTACAAAAGAAGGCTATATATACTTAAGAAGAAATGGTGGTAGTGATCACCAAATCGCACCATCAAAAAGAGTAAATATTCATACATCTAAGGGAATTGTAAAAGCTGTTTTTGGTTGGCCAGCTATTCACACAAGAGATAGAGCAAATGAGAAGTCTCCTAAGCCAGAAAATATTTTTTTAGACTGTGGATGTAATTCAAAAGAAGAAGTTGAAAAACTTGGAGTTCACGTTGGATGTGTTGTTACCTACGAAGATAATTTTCTAAAATTGAATGATAGCATGTATGTTGGTAGAGCATTAGATAATAGAATTGGAGGATTTATGATTGCTGAGGTAGCTAGAATTTTAAAAGAAAATAAAATAAAATTACCATTTGGATTATATATTACTAACGCTGTACAAGAAGAGGTAGGACTGAGAGGTGCTCAAATGATTGTTGAAACAATAAAGCCAAATGTTGCTATCGTAACTGATGTTTGCCATGATACAACAACTCCAATGATGAACAAAATTAAGCAGGGAGATCAAAAATGTGGAGGTGGACCTGTTGTTTTTTATGGCCCCGCAGTTCAAAACAATCTTCTAAATAAAGTAATAAATGTTGCTAAAGAAAATAAAATTAAATTTCAAAGAGGAGCGGTTTCAAGAGCAACTGGAACTGATACAGATGCATTTGCTTTTGCAACAGGTGGCGTTGCTTCAGCATTAATTTCTCTTCCTTTAAAGTACATGCACACAACTGTAGAAACTGTTAGTAAAAATGATGTGGAAAGTGTGATTAAACTTATTTATTTTTTACTCCAAAAAATTAAAAATAATGAGGATTTTAGATATTTGTCCTAAATATTCAAAATTAAACTCTTTGCCACTGCCCACTATCGACTAATGGTTTTGCTTTTTTCCACTTTAATTCCTTTGTTTCAGAACCGTTTGTTATTTTAACTTTCTCATTTCTTCCAACTTTTTGTTCTACTCTTATAGGTTGAGTTTTCGGTACAGTATTCGGCGTGTTAACTTTATTTGGGGCTGCGAGTTCAGGTCTGCTTGTTTGAAGGTTTTGTTGTTTATGAATTTGTTCTTGTTGAACATTAGACTGATTTGGTAAATTTGATTTAATTAAAAAAGAGATAATCTCTTTATTTACTTTATCGAGCATTGTTTTGAAAAGATCGAAAGATTCAAATTTATAAATTAGAAGAGGATCTTTCTGCTCATATACAGCATTCTGCACAGATTGTTTTAAATCGTCCATTTCTCTTAAATGTTCTTTCCATATATCATCAATTATAGATAGAGTAATGCTTTTCTCAATGCTAAATTGTATGTTTTTTCCTTTACTTTCATACGCCTCTTCTAAATTAGTAACAACATTCATTGTTTTTACCCCATCACTGAACGGAATTACAATATTTTTATAATGTCCAGAATGTGATCTAAAAACATTTTCAATGACTGGAAATGTAGACTGAGCAATAATTTCAGATTTTAACTTATAATTTTGATAGCATGATTTGTAAACTAAGTCTGTTAATTCAATCTTTTCAATATTTTTAAAACTTTCTTCATCAATAGGAGCTTGAATCGATAAAAATTTCATCAAGTTCAATTCGAAGTTTGAAAAATCTTTTGAATCAAAATGAGCACTTACAATTGAATCGCATGTATCGAAAAACATATTAGAAATTTCAACAGAGAGTCTATCTCCAAATAAAGCGTATTTTCTTTTTTTGTAAATTACTTCACGTTGTTGGTTCATGACGTCATCATATTCCAATAATCTTTTTCTAATACCAAAATTGTTTTCTTCAACTTTTTTTTGTGCTCTTTCTATAGATTTATTAACCATTGAATGCTGAATAACTTCCCCTTCTTCCAGCCCCATCCTATCCATTATTTTTGCAATTCTTTCAGAACCAAATAACCGCATTAAATTATCTTCAAGAGATACGTAGAACTGAGATGATCCTGGATCTCCTTGACGACCAGAACGACCTCGTAGCTGACGATCAACTCTTCTGGAGTCATGTCTTTCTGTTCCAATGATAGCTAATCCTCCGTTATTCTTTACATTGTCAGAGAGTTTAATGTCGGTTCCTCTACCAGCCATATTAGTTGCTATTGTAACAATACTTTCCTTACCAGCTTCTGCAACAATATCTGCTTCTTTTTGGTGTAGCTTTGCGTTCAGCACATTATGCTTAATTTTTCTTCGGGTAAGAATTTTACTTAATAGTTCAGAAATTTCTACAGAAGTTGTTCCAACTAATATAGGTCTCCCTGCCTTAGACAGCTTTTCAATTTCTTCAATGATAGCATTGTATTTTTCTCGATTTGTTTTATATACCAAATCATTTTTGTCTTGTCTTTGAATAGGCTTGTTAGTTGGGATAACAACTACATCAAGCTTATATATTTCCCAAAACTCACCAGCCTCAGTTTCAGCGGTTCCAGTCATGCCTGACAGCTTGTTATACATCCTAAAGTAGTTTTGTAAAGTTACAGTTGCATATGTTTGACTTGCTGATTCAATTTTAACATTTTCCTTGGCTTCAATTGCTTGATGTAGTCCATCAGAATATCTTCTACCTTCCATTATTCTTCCTGTTTGCTCGTCAACAATTTTTACTTTATTGTCAATTACAACATATTCTGTATCCTTTTCAAAGAGAGTGTATGCTTTTAATAGTTGATTTATACTATGAATTCTTTCACTTTTAACTGAAAAATCTCTCATAAGTTCATCTTTTCTTTTAATTTCTTCTTTCTCATCCAATTTCAGTGCTTGTATTTTTGAAATTTCCTCTCCAACATCAGGCATTATAAAGAAGTGCTTATCATCAGTGAACTTTGTTATTAAATTAATACCTTTTTCAGTCAACTCTATTGAATTATTTTTCTCATCTATTGTGAAAAAAAGGTCTTCATCAACCTTATGCATTTCCTTTGATTGGTCCTGCATATAAAAATTTTCAGTTTTCTGCAAGAGTGCTCTAACACCTTCTTCACTTAAAAATTTTATTAGTGCTTTATTTTTTGGAAGTCCACGAAATGCTCTTAGTAAATTAAACCCCCCCTTATCTCTTTCTTTATCTTTAATAAATTGCTTTGCTTCAAAAAGAATTTGGGAAACATATTTTTTTTGTTCAGAAAAAAGACTATTTACCTTGTGCTTTAATTCGTTATACTCATGCTGATCACCTTTAGGAGTAGGTCCAGAAATAATTAAAGGTGTTCTTGCATCATCAATTAGAACTGAATCTACCTCATCAACAATAGAAAAGTTAAGTTTTCTTTGAACTAAATCTTCTACTCTTCTAGACATATTATCTCTTAGATAGTCGAATCCAAATTCATTATTTGTTCCGTAGGTTATGTCTGCGAGATATGCCTTTTGTCTCATTTCAGAATTCGGAGAGTGATTATCAATACAATCAACGCTTAATCCATGGAATTCAAAAATTGGCCCCATCCATTCTGCATCTCTTTTAGCTAAGTAATTATTTACAGTTACTAGATGAACTCCGAGGCCTGTTAATGCATTTAAATAAATTGGTAATGTAGCAGACAGTGTTTTCCCTTCACCAGTTTGCATTTCAGCTATTTTTCCTTCATGTAAAACAATACCCCCAATTAACTGGACATCATAGTGAACCATATCCCATGTTATCCAATTGCCCGCAGCTTTCCAACTATTATTGTATACAGCTTTATCTCCATTAATTTTTACTAAATCTTTTTTCTGAGAAAGCTTTAAATCAAACTCAGTCGCATTAACAATAATTTCTTTATTATTTTTAAATCTTATAGCTGTTTCTTTTACAACGGCAAATGCTCTTGGTAGAATTTCCTTTAATTTCTTTTCATTTTTTTTAACTATTTGTTTTTCAATATCATCAATTTCTTTGAAAATATTTTCAGCTTCATTTTCATTTTTTGTATCATCTATAGATTTTTTTAGATTATCAATTTTTTTATTGAGTTCTAATGTATTTTCTTTTATTTCAAGTTTAAGTTTACGGGTAGTGTCTCTTAGTTCATCATTACTTATACTGGAGAGATTTTTTACTTCTGCATTAATATTTTCTATTATAGGCTTTAGTTTATTGATATCACTATCATACTTGTTTCCAAAAATTTTAGTTAAGAAATTTAAAACACCAGACATTTAGAGTAATTATTTAGTATTCCTCTTCGTTAAAAAAGAAATCTTCTTTAGAAGGATAGTCAGGCCATATATCTTCAATAGTTTCGTATTGAAATCCAGGCTCTTCTTCAATTAGCTCTTGCAAGTTTTCGACAACTTCCATCGGAGCTCCAGATCTGATAGCAAAATCAATTAGCTCATCTTTGGTTGCTGGCCAAGGAGCATCTTCAAGTTTTGAAGCAAGTTCTAATGTCCAATACATAATCTTGTTTTTTGCAAAAGTAGTTTTTTTAGTTTACTATATTAAATTTTAGGAGTCTTTTTGCCAATATCTCTCTTGTACATTAAAGTCTTTTAAAAACTTTCTAGAAAGCACAAAAAGGTAATCAGACAATCTATTTATGAAGCTAACATAGTTTAAATCGATATTTTTTTGATCCTTACTTAGCTTTACGAGCTTCCTTTCAGCTCTTCTGCAAACTGTTCTAGCGATTTGTGTGAGTGAAAAAATTTTATTGCCTGAAGGTAAAATAAAGTTTTTTAATTCAGAAAGCTCATCTTCAATTTCATCAATTCTTTTTTCTAAAAAATCAATATGCGATTTAGTTATCTTCGGAAGGTATTTTAAGTTATCATTGTTGTCGTTTGCAAGTAATGATCCAAGATTGAACAATAGATTTTGTACTTTAATTAAGTCTTCTTTTAAATTGGAATTAATTTCATGATCTGAAATATGCCCTACATGAGCGTTTAACTCATCAATTGTCCCATAACATTCTAAACGAATATCATCTTTAAACTTTTCTGTACCTCCAAAAAGTCTTGTTTTTCCCTTATCTCCATTTTTTGTGTAAATTTTCATAGGTTTTTTTCATCTGTTAAAATTTGACCATCCTTTAGCTTTATAATTCTATTTGCATTTTTTGCTATCTCAGTTTCATGTGTCACTAGTATAATAGTGTTTCCTTTTTGATGTATTTTTTTAAAAATTTTCATTATCTCGCTAGAGTTTTTACTATCTAAGTTACCTGTAGGTTCATCTGCAAGAATTATTGAAGGGCTATTAACTAACGCTCGAGCAATTGCTACTCTTTGTCTTTGACCTCCAGAAAGCTCATTTGGTTTATGATAGACTCGATCAGATAAACCTACTTCTTTTAAAGCTTTTCTCGCTAATCTTATTCTATCATCTCTTGCATATCCAGCGTATATGAGAGGAAGAGCAACATTATCTAAGGCACTCATTCTTGGAAGAAGATTAAAAGTCTGGAAAACAAATCCAACTTCTAAATTTCTTATTTCAGCAAGCCTATTATCACTTAATTCACCAACATTCTTATTGTTCAGGTAATAAGAACCTTTTGATGGTGTGTCAAGACATCCAATTATGTTCATAAGAGTTGATTTTCCAGAGCCAGATGTCCCCATTAAAGCAACATATTCTTTTTTGTTAATTTTCAGTGAAATATTATCTATAGCTTTTACTGTATTTTTTGATAAGAAGTAATGCTTTGATAATTTGTCTATTTTGATAAGACTTGACATTTTGCAAATTTAATGTTATTGTAAAAAATTATAATTCTTATTTTTCAAATCTTTTTTAAAAAAAAGAACTCCTAATCTAAAAAATGAAAAAGATAATGTTACCATATCATTTTTTATAATTTGATTCCAAGCTGATTTCATCTCAATAGACCAGCTTATATCATCAAAAACAAATATACTTTTGGAATTTATCTTTTTTAAGCATTTATTAAAATAATTTAAAGTATCTATTTTACTATGATTACCATCAAAAAAAATAAGATCGAAACTTTCTGTTTTTTCAAGCACCTCATCTAAAGTAAAACTAAAATCACCTTTTATCAAATTGATATTGTCAATACTGAATCTATTGAAATTATTTAATGCAATATTTGATGTGTTTTCACATCCCTCTAATGTAGTTACTTTTGAACAACTACTTGCAGTGCTCAAGTAAACTGTACTGATTCCTAAAGAGGTCCCAATCTCTAAAATATTTTTAGCATTATTAAATTTTGACAAGTTGTGTATAATTTTACCTATTTTTTTGTTTACTGAAGAATTTTTAGCAATGTCACAAACTTTTCTTTTTCTTAGGTGCGTGATTGTTGACCCTTTTCCTAATTCTATAGTTTCAATTACTTGATTAGATTGTTTTAATGATTTAGAAAAAGAAAAGATTTTTTTTTTTTTATCAATAGCAATTTCTTTCATCAATTTTTTCTTGATCTCTAAAGTTTTTGAATCTATATAAAAGTCAATTTTTAGTATGTGAACAATGAGAAGATATGCTCTGGAAATATATATTTTAAGCTTCATAAAGACTCTCTTAACGAAACTAAAAATTTTTTAAATTCTAATAATCTTTCTTTTAAAAAAATATTTTTTTGAAAATCATTTTTTTTTGATTTTAATGCCTTTTTTGCTCCCTTTATAGTAAATCCATTATTTTTCAATAAGTGATGTATAATTTTAAGATTTTTTATATCATTTTCTGAAAATAGTCGATTCCCCTTATTATTTTTTTTTGGTTTTATTATGTCAAATTCATTATCCCAAAATCTTATAAGTGATACATTCACGTTTAATATTTTTGAAACTTCACCGATGGTATAGAATAGTTTTTTGATTTCTTTTTCTTTGTAAGGAGGCATTAATCAAAAGATTGGTTAGATTGCGAAGAAATTTCAATCATCCTTTCATATTCTTCAGCATTTAAATCGTTATAATAAAAGTTAACTGGATTTATTTTTTTTCCGTCTTTGTGTACTTCATAATGAAGGTGTGGTGCAACGGACTTACCAGTGTTGCCAACAAAGCCAATTACATCACCTCTGCTCACCTTTTGGTTTCTTTTAACTGAAGTTTTTGACATATGTGCGTATAAAGTTTTATATCCAAAGCCATGGTCAATAACAACATGATTTCCATAGCCACGCTTACTTTTACTAACTTTAAAAACTTTACCATCACCAGTGGCATAAATGGGTGTTCCTTTTTTAGCTGAAAAATCCATCCCTGCGTGAAATTTTCTGGTTTTATAAATAGGATCAATTCTGTATCCAAATCCACTAGCCATTCTACTTAAGTCCTTGTTGGATAAAGGTTGAATAGCAGGTATTGATGACAACATTTTATTTTTGTCTTTGGTTAACTCAATTATTTGGTCAAAAGATTTTGATTGAACATAAAGTTGTTTTTTTAAAATATCAAATTTATTATCTAGCTCTTTTAGGAGCTCAGTATTAGAAAAACCCTCTAGATATTTATATTTGTTAACACCACCAAATCCAGCTTTTCGTATTTCTGTTGGTATAGGATTAGCTTCAAAGATTTCTCTGTAAATATTATCATCTCGTCTTTGAATGTCATCGAGAACAGTCTCTATATCTTGCAATTTGCTTTCAAATTTCTGATAATTTGATGTCAAGAAATTAATTTCTGATTTTAATTTTTTTTCTTTTGGACTGTCGAAGAAGCTATAAAAAACAAAAAAGCTGAGTGAAGTTATTATTAAAGCAGAAAGTATATAAACAAGAAGATTTTGAATCTTCTGCTTCAAAGTCAGATTAATTTCTTTATAACTAAGTGACTTTTTATCGTAATAATACTTTACTTTGGTCATAATTTGCAAATTTACTAATTTGGTCAAGAATAACGAATATTATCTCTTTTATAAACTTAAATGCAAACAACAAATTCAATAAGAGAAAGCTTTATCAGTTTTTTTGAAAAAAAATCTCATAAACAAGCTAACTCATCATCTGTTATAAGTAAAGATGACCCAAGTTTGATGTTTGTAAATGCTGGAATGAACCAGTTTAAAGATATCTTTCTTGGTTATCAGAAGCCTGACTTTAAAAGAGTTGTCAACTCTCAAAAATGTTTAAGAGTTTCAGGTAAACACAATGATTTAGATCAAGTCGGTCATGATACATATCATCATACCTTTTTTGAAATGCTTGGAAATTGGTCTTTCGGTGACTATGGCAAAGAAAAAGCTATTGAATATGCTTGGGAGTTTCTTGTTAAAATATGTGGATTAGAAAAGTCAAGAATTTATGTTACCGTGTTCAACGGAAATAAAGAAGATAATATTTCTAAAGACGAAGAGACTTTTAATTTATGGAAAAGTTACTTGCCTGATGATAATATCTTATATTTTGATAAAGATGATAATTTTTGGGAAATGGGGGATACAGGTCCTTGTGGCCCTAGTACTGAAATTCATTATGATAACAGAAATATTTCTGAAATTAATAAAATAAGTGGTAGAGAAATAGTTAATAAAAATCATCCAGAGGTTATAGAAATATGGAATATTGTATTTATAAATTATAATCGATCTCTAGCAGGTAAACTTTCTGATTTATCAACTTTGTACATAGATACTGGTATGGGGCTTGAGAGATTAGCTATGATTATGCAGAAAAAAAAGTCTAATTATGATATTGATATTTTTCAATCTATAATTAGGAAAATTACCGATGATTACAAATTAAACTATGGAAGCGAAAAAAAAATAGATATTGCCCTAAGAGTTATAGCTGATCATGCAAGAGCTGCTGTATTCTCAATTTCAGATGGATTAATTCCTTCAAACAATAAATCAGGGTATGTTATTAGAAGAATTATTAGAAGAGCATCAAGATATGCTTATACAGATCTTGAAATAAAAGAACCTTGTATTTTTAAATTAGTAGATACTATTGCAAAAATATATTCAACAACCTACAATGAAATTGGTGAAAATTTAGAAATGATTAAGAATTTAATCTTATCTGAAGAAAAGATGTTTCTCAAAACCTTATCTCTTGGGCTAAAAAGAATAAATAAATATTTCACTGATAAAACAAATATTTCCGGAGATCAAATTTTCGAATTATATGATACGTATGGATTTCCATATGATTTAACAAAGGATATATTAATAGAAAAGGGATTAGTTCCTGATGAAAAAAACTTTAAAAAGGCACTAGATATTCAAAAAAATAGATCAAGATCTGTTGGGAAGACTATCATCGGTGATTGGACAGTAGTTTCTGATATGAAAAGCTCTGGCTTTATTGGTTATGATATACTTGAAATGACTGTGAGAATTATTAGATATAGACAAGTAGAAAAAGCCAATAAAAAAATATTTCAAATAGTTCTGGATCAAACACCTTTTTATCCTGAATCAGGAGGGCAAGTAGCTGATAAAGGGGTAATAAAGAATAAAACTGAAAAAATAAAAATATTAGATGTAAAAAAAGAAAATAATATTGTAGTTCATGATGTAGATCAACTTCCTGAAGATCTTGCAAAGGAACTTGTAGCAAGTGTGAACATTGAACGAAGACATTTAATTTCTATAAATCATACTGCAACACATATTTTACATAATGTTTTAAGAAAAAATATAGGAGTTCATGTACAGCAAAAAGGCTCTTTTTTAGATGAAAATTATTTACGTTTTGACTTTAGTAATAATGATAGTATTTCAAAAGATGATTTATTAGATATTGAAAATTCTGTTAATGATATAATTTATAAAAATTATACGATAAAAATTGAAGAGATTGACTTAAAAGAGGCTAAAGATAGAGGTGCTATAATGTTGTTTGAAGAAAAATATCAAGATAAAGTCAGGGTAGTATCTTTTCATGATTCAGTAGAGCTTTGCGGAGGTACTCATGTAAAATCAACATCTGAAATTGGATTATTAAAAATAGTGAAAGAAACTTCTGTTTCATCTGGCATCAGAAGAATTGAAGCCATCACTAGTAAAGCTGCTTTTAATTTTCTGAACCAAATTGAATCAAGCTCTAAAAAAATTACAGAATTTATAAAGGAGAAAAATTTTGATCTAGCTGTAGATAAAATGATTTATAATTATAGTTCAAATCATAAGCAGTTAATTGAGGTGAAATCAAGTTTGATTCGACACAAGTTTGAATCAAAAATTAACTCTCTCAGTGATGATTTAATAGTTGTGAGTGAGCTTGATTTTGTAAATGTTAAAGATTTAAAACAATTAGGTCCAATTTTATTTAATAAAAATCTCGACAATGAAATAATTTTATTTTTTGTTAAAGACAATGACAAGTATTCAATAATGATATATGTTCCAAAGAAATATCAAATGAAATTTCAGGCGGACATATTAATTAAAAAAATAACAAAAAAGTTTGGTGGAGGAGGGGGAGGTAATAAATCTATTGCTTTTGCTGGAGGATTGTCCAGAATTTCAGAAAAAATTATTATTGATTTCTTAAAGAAATAAAAAAACCACTATTTCTAGTGGTTTTTTTTAGTTTATATGAACTTTGGATTTAGAATCTCAAAGAGAATCCAATTTTAAATTCTCCATCTTCATCACTGTCGTCAGCCAAATTCATAGAGTAGTTTGGTTCTATGTATACCATGTTCCATACATTAAATCCATAACCTACACCTACAACCATATTATCAGTAGAGTTTTCAGTAGGCATTTGAAGTTGTACGTATAAATCATCGCTAACTAGGTATCTACCCATGATATCGAAATCATCACCATTGCTAATCCCACCTACTACAAATTTGTCAGTTACCATGTATCCGACACCCATGTTTTTTGTGAATTTGTCTACAGTTTCTTCTTGGTCATTATCAAAAGTACCAACGACCATTATTTGAGCTGAGGCAAATATTGTCGCAAATGCAAAAATTGCTGAAAGTAAAAATTTTTTCATTTTAAAATATATTGGTTAATATCGAGCGCAAGATAGTAATTATACTTGTCTAAGAGCGCATTATTTCTTGTTTTTTTTAACATATTATTGTTAGTCACAAAAAAAAAGGCTACTAGAAGTAGCCTTTTTTTAAATGTTTATTGATGTAATTACGGAGTAATTGTTAATGTTACATAAGTATATGTATCATCTGCATCCATACCCATATCATCAGAAATTAATGTAACACCTAGAGATGCGTTATCATTGAAACTGTAACCTAAATTGATTTCAGTTGCTTGTCTCTCATAGTCATCATCATTATTGTCTGAAATTGTGTGTAAAGCTGCACCTAAAGAAACGCTACCCATATCATAGTTTAGACCGATAGTTAAATCGTCCATTCCAGATGCTAAGTAACCTAAGTTTCCTGTTACATCCCAACTTCCGTCCATGTTAGTACCTGCCATACCGAAGTCACCATCGTTGTCTTCATCGTAAGACGTTTGCGATACCATTATAGACATATCGTCGTTTATTGAGTAAGTAAGTCCGAACATGTTCATTTTGTCACCCTCATAGTCAGAGTTGATTGACGCCATGATGTTAGCACCAGCGACTTCACCTGAAAGATCGATGCCCATAGCAGCATCTGAATCGTCAGCGTCACCTAATTGCTTATCCATGTAAAGTACATTTACATCAAAACCACTAAAGTTACCAGCTACGTTAACCCATGTCCTAGAGTAATCTTCATTACCAGTCATGTCACCGTTTACGTTAGCATAACCTAATGATGCAGATACTGCATCTAAGTTAAAGTCAAACTTCATACCGTCCCATGTAGTTCTGTCATTACCCCAGTCATTTGTTGACATAAGTGCACCAGAACCATAGTTAAGCGCTTGACGTCCGATAGTTAAATTAGCAAAACCCATTAAATCAGTAGAACCGTAAGCTTCATAAATTGTAGCTGTTGGGTCTCCATCTACACCTAAAGTATAGTTGAAGTCATTACTCATATAGATTCCCCAATTAGAACCACCGAAAGTTACACCTGTAGTAACTCTTTGGTTAGTTAATTGTCTGTCATTATCACCACTCATATCTATTCTTGTTCTAGACTCAACGTTGATGTCTTGAGCAAAAGATACAGTAGTTAAAAGTCCTAAAGCAATGCTTAAGACGTTACGTAAAACTTTTGTCATAATTATAATTTTTATTAGTTAATACGGCGCAAAGATAAACTTCTCAATTAACATGAACAAAATATTAACACACCTTTTTTAACATTTATTTGTGTAAATAAGAGTTATATGCAACATTATCAACTACTTATCTATTATAAAAATTATGTGAAAAACCACTTATTTTCATTAAAAAAGCCCAAAAAGTGGGTTTTTTTAATGAAAATTGAAAGATTTGACCTGATGATATGAAACTATAGTTTGTTAACTAAAAACGTCCTTCAATTTTTCG
>CENJ01049619.1_pt1 | contig 22789 bp, 19 predicted proteins | sample 356161 | NCBI WGS metagenome assembly CENJ01 (sample SAMEA2619531, study PRJEB7988) | marine metagenome | biome: marine biome (ENVO:00000447); feature: surface water layer (ENVO:00002042); material: "saline water (ENVO:00002010), including plankton (ENVO:xxxxxxxx)" | depth 5 m
TAAATATCAATTGGATTGATAACAGCTGTAAACTCTATCCACTCTTGATCAATGTTTTTACAACTATGTGCAATTTGAGTATAACCAGAAAATTCTAAATTTTCTGATGTAGATGATAAATTAACATCCCCATAGAAACTGTAATTAGGACTAATTTTAAAGTCTTTATTCTTTTTTATATTCGCTTTCCCATGTGTTTGATCGGTTGTATCTGGTTTAATTTCAGTGAAAAAGATATTTTGTTTATCACCATTCAGATCTACATAATCATAGATTCCCGATGCTAAATAGTCGTGTCGAGTAAATATCTCCACATCGGCATCATATAATGAATAGTATTTAGTGATATCATTTGTTAATATTTCAGCTTTTTCTAATGGATCTATTTTAGCTTTTCTTCTTATTATAATTCTACCACTATCAGGTGAAATTCTCGAATCAGCAACCTTTATAAATTTAATTTCATTACAAGAAATTCTTTTTCTTTTTACATCAAACTTTGCCTTAGATGATCCAAAATTTAAAGAATCTTGATCTGGGTGAATAGAGAAGAAATTGGAAACTGCCAAATCTAAATCAGTATCAATATTAATATCAGCTTGGGCTTGTTTACTATTTTCCATTTCTAAATTATCATTATCCATATACCAATTAAATTGGTCCATGTAACATATGTACTGGTTTTCAGGAAACGTAACAAAACTTTCACCAGAATTTGATTTAAATTCTCCTATTCTTGTTTCAAAATCTACTCTAGCATTAAGGTTTTGAGTTTTAAATGATAAAGCATCTAAATCATTATTTAAGGAAACCAATCTAAACTCTGAAGTATCTGCTAGAATAGCATCTGTTTCATAAGTGTATCGGTAAGACTCCACTTCCCCAGTTCCAAATCGCATAATTCCTTTTCCAATAATACCATCATAACCTAATTTTAATTCTCCCATTAAATCAGAATCTTCATCATCAAAAAATATAAAATTAGAGTCTAAAGAATAGGCATACAATAAACTTTCTTTTGGTATGTAAGAAACTTTACAATCTGTTCCCTTAACTAAAGGTATTTCTGGGTCAGATTCTTGTTTTTTATTGAGATAGGTATGTGCAACAGCTGTTACAGAATCAGGAAAAAAAGTGATATCATCTGAAATGGCAGTTGAAGTAAAAAACTCAATTGTCCCTGTTCCTTTAAGACCTTCATTTGATAATCTAATTTCATTATCGTAACTAGCTAATTGATTGTAAATTTTATAACCATCGATAGGGGTATTTCTAATAAAGCCAAGAGAATAATCTGGCATAATTATTAAGGATTCTGCAAAATCAGGAAAAATACCTCCAGATTTAAATAAACCTTTTAAGTTTAAACCTTGATTGGTAAATTCATCCAAGCTGTCCATTTCAAATGGATCCACAATAAACATGAATTCTTCTCTTTTATAAATGCCTTTTTGAATAGTAGGATCGTCATAATAGACATAAGTAGGAGAATTAGAATGTAATATAGGGAATTCGTGATGGGAGGTATCAACACCTGACTTATTATCTGGTTCGTCGATTTCTATATAACCTTCCAAAGATCTAATACTAGATAATGACCTGACTAAGCTGCCTTTTCGTTTAGATTCTAAATAATCAGCCCAAATAAACATGGAGTCACAATGAGCCATATTAAGTTTAAAGTCGTCGTATATGAATGAAAAGTCTGAACCATAATATTGTGTTTTTCCGGCAGTAATAAGTCCATCAAAATTAATATCTCTATTTTTTTTAATGGTCAAAAGATTTCCTTGAGGTTTAATCCAAACCTTATTTTTAAGACTTAGCACTACTCTATCTATTCCAAATATTTTTAAATCTAAAGAAGTTAGACTAAGTCGAGCATTAATAGGAGCATCAGAATTAACAATTAAGACATCATAATCTTTTTTTCCAGATCTGTTATTTATGTAATTAAATAGTTTTTCATTACAATTAATCAATTGTCTATCAGCATCATAAATAACAAAACCTAACTCTGTTAAATTAAAAAGTATAAATTGTAAATCGTTAATACTTTTTCGCAGATATTTAGCTAATCCAATAGAACTAAACGTTTTACTTTTAACTTGATCAGAAAATCTTCTAATATCGATTAATACATTACCATATGGAGTATTTAAATTATCATAAGTTTTGATATCGAAAAAATTTAAAGAGGCAAATTGTGATCTTGTTTCTTCTGATCCTTCAAGAGCTTTAAAATCTATTAATGGATCACCTACTTTCCAAACCAATGACTTAGTATACATATCTAATTGATGATAACTATTATAAAAAGGAGCAGCAGAAATCCCATCATTTCCTCTGGTTATTAAAAGTGATTTGGTTTTTTCAGAAAAAACTAAGTTGGCAGATGGATGAATTATAGAATCTTTATCTAGATTAAACTTAATTTTTGCATTATCTGATGATATTCCATCTTCATTGATAATAAATCTAATAGACTCAGCTGTTAAAACTTCTTTACCGTTATAACTTAATTTTAATTTTGATAGATTTTCAATAGATCCTGAACCATAAAGATTTCTTCCTCTTAGCGTAAAACCTCCATCAAATTCTATATTTTCATTATTATTTAATTTTTTAATGTTCAATCTTTTATCATAGGATTCAAAAGCAGGATATGTTACTCTTTTATAAGTAATAACTGAAATTACTTTTTCAGTTAATTTTCCTTTTATAGGGTGATCGAAATAATTACTGTAAAAAGAAACTGAATCTATATAATAAGAAGAGTTTTTTAAAGCTAAATTATATTTATCGAATTTGGCATAAAAAATATCTTTATCTTTTCTTGCCCTTTGCCAATCAATCTTTCCTTTATTTCCTTTCCAAATCGAAGTTAGTGGGAAATATTGACCATTAGTGTTATATATAACAGAACTGTCACCTTTCGAGAAACATTTTAAATCAACATTATCAAAGTTGAAAACAGGCACTTTTTTTAAATATTGAATATCGAAGCTGTCTTTTCTAGAAATTTCCCATCTTGTAGCTGCCTTTTGCGATCTGGATGTTAAGTATATTGTACCATCCAAAAATAAATTTTCTGAAACTTTTAAAAATTGCTGAATACGCTTATTGGTGGCATTTTTTAATAGCTGATCTAATACATTTTGCCATTTTTCAAAATTATCTGCACTCATTTCAGCATCTGAATAATAATATATGGCATTAAAATAAGAGAAGAAATCTGGATAGGGTCTTAAGCCTTTTGATACCATATCGTTTAATGTTGCATAAACATGAGCTTTATTACCTGGGGTAAAAAACTCACCTAACCATAGGGGCTCAAAAGATTTTACATATTTTTTGGCTTTTGTTTTATCATAGGTTCCTAGAAAGGTTTGAACATCCTTAAGAAATTTTTCTGGCTCAGGAGTAAAGGTATTTTGACTATAAACTGATTTAAAAAAACTGATAAAAACAATCAAACAAACTAAAAATCTAAACTTCATACTCTGTTATTTTTTTACAACTAAAACTACCCAGTCATTTTCTTTTTTTGAATTTATAATTTTTAATCCACTATTTTTCAAGAAGTCTGAAATGTAATTAACATCGGAATATAGAAAACCTGATAGAATTAGTACAGATTTGTTTTTTACAACTTTTAAAAAATATTTAAATTCATCAATTATTGTATTTCTATTTATGTTAACAAGAATAAAATCATACTTTTTTTCAGGGATATTATCGCCTTTTCCGATGATTAAATTAACAGAAATAGTATTATTTATTTTTAAGTTCTCTAGCGCACTATGATTAACCTTTTCATCTATCTCTACAGCATCAATTGATATAGCTCCAAGTTTAGCTGATATTATAGAAAGAATAGCTGTTCCAGAGCCAAAGTCTAAAACTGATTTACCCAAAAGCTGATGATTAAATAGTTCGTTGGCCATCAATCTTGTGGTTTCATGATGACCAGTACCAAATGACATTTCAGGATTTATTATTATATCAAACTTTTTATTAGTTGGTTGATGAAAAGAAGCTCTGATTGAGCACTGTTCATTTATATTAATTATATCAAATTCACTTTCCCATTTTTTATTCCAATTTTCATAGGGTTTATCATAAACATCAAATGAAGAAAATAAAAAATCATACTTTAAATAAATTAAATCAAACTTTTTTTTATTGAATATTTTTTGAGGAATATAAGCTTTTAAACATTTTGAATCTTCTTGAAAAGCCTCAAAACCAATATCAGCTAGACTTTGCTTAAATATGTCAACTATGGGGTTTCTATTGTTAAAAAAAAACTGAAGCTCTAAATAATTCAATTTAAAATGAATTAATTATAGACTCAAAGCTATTAGAATCTAACGATGCTCCACCTATTAAACCTCCATCAATGTCATCCATTGAAAACAAATCTTTAGAATTACTAGGCTTACAACTTCCTCCATAAAGAATTGACAAATTATCTGCAATTTTGTCTCCATAACTTTCTTTAACCAATTCTCTGATAAATGAATGCATATTTTGTGCATCAGATGGCTTAGCAGTAAGGCCAGTTCCTATTGCCCAAACTGGTTCATAAGCAATAATGATTTTTTCAAAATCTGAATCGTTTAAATTATTTAAAATATTGTGTAGTTGGGATTTTACAATATTAAAATGATTTTCACTTTTTCTTTCATTAAGCGATTCACCACAGCAAAACAATGGAGAAATGTTTTGTTGAATTAACATTTTTGTTTTTTTAAAAATTAAATCATCTGATTCTTTATGATATTGTCTTCTTTCAGAATGTCCTACAATAGAATATTTAATATCTAATGATGAAAGCATTTCGGAAGAAAATTCACCTGTAAATGCACCATTTTCATTTCCAGAAACATCTTGTGATGATAAATTAATATTTGAAGCTCTGCTAAATGAATCTAAATAAATTGATGGGGGTGCAATAATTACTATTACATCGTTTTGAAAACCCATAGATTCCAAATTATTAAAAAGTAGATATGCTTCCTCTTTATTAAGGTTCATTTTCCAATTTCCAGCAACAATTTTTTTTCTCATTTTCATTTATTTTCTTTAATTACTTTAACTAATTCTTCGGCATCAAATGCCTTTTCATTTATTCCATTAAATTCTTTAATTATGTTTCCATTCCACATATAAAAAACACCTGGAGTATCTCTTTCCCATGTGAGGACATCGTAGAAAGTAGAAATATCTAAAACTATATAACTGAACTCATTTCCTGCATATTCGAAAAATTCTGGGATTTTTTCTATCTCTTCTTCCATGAAAACTATTTGAACTTTAGGAAATTCAGATTTAATTTTCGATAAAGAATCAATGGATCTTATTGTTGCTTTGCAATGATCACATCCAGGAGCAAAAAAACACAACAACAACCTTCCTTGGTCTGCCATTGGTAATAAATTTCCAAATTCTGATTTAACTTGTTCAGGTCCTGAAATATCTCTTGATTCTTTAAGTTTAAATTCTTTCAAATCAACGGAAATATCTTCAGAACTTTTAATTGGTAGATAAAAGAAAAGTAAAATTGTAGAAAATATATATACTAAAAAGCCATAAATTACTTCCTTATTATTGAAATCTTTCTTTTCTAATAAATTATTTAAAATTAGTAATAAACCTATTGCAAAAATATTTTTAATTATTGCTTCTAAGGGGGTCATTGGCAGAAGAGCTCCAAAACAACCACAGTTACCACTATTTCCAGTAATATAAATTTGTATTGACAGGTGAAAGCAAAAAGCAGCAAGTACTGAAATTGTTAATGGAACAACAATTCTTTTAAGTTGAAAAGGAAGTAATATTAAAATTCCTAAAGAGAACTCTAAGGCAATTAATAACCTAGAAATAATAGCAGCAAAACCCGATTCAAAACCTAATGGAACCAATTGTTTTGCTTCAAAAGTTGTAATGGAGAAGTAAGCAGATGGTTCATGATATATTTTAGCATATGCTGAAACTATAAAAAGAATTGCAATAACAATTCTTATCAACCAAATAGCAGATAGTTTTTTACTCATAATATTTAATTTAGGTGGATCATTGCAAAAACACTGTAATTAATCATATCAAAATAATTGGCATCAATTCCTTCGGAAATAAGTGTCTTTCCTTTATTGTCTTCAATTTGTTTAACTCTTAAAACTTTCATTAAAATAAGATCTGTAAGTGAAGAAACTCTCATATCTCTCCATGCTTCTCCATAATCATGGTTTTTTTGTTGCATTAAATCTTTAGAGAGAATTATTTTATGATTGTAAAGTTCTATCACTTCATCAACTGGTATTTCCATTCTATTGTCATTGCTCATGTCAATCTGAATAAGAGCCATTATGCAATAATTAATAATACCAATAAACTCAGATTCAACTCCTTCATTAACTTTAGAAGAACCTGTTTCTTGTATAGTTCTTATGCGGTTTGCTTTTATGAAAATCTGATCAGTTAATGAACTAGATCTTAAAATTCTCCATGCAGTTCCATAATCTAGAGTTTTCTTTTTAAAAATCTCAGTACATTTGGTAATCACATTATCATATTGCTCAGAAGTGTTAGACATAAACCAAAAAATAATTTTAACAGGTGAAAGATACATATTTACTTGATAATTATTCTATAAATATTAATGGAAATCTATTAAATTTAAATACTCCTATAATTATGGGTATTTTAAATACGACTCCAGATTCATTTTTTGATGGTGGAAATTATAATTCTCTTGATAAAGCTTTGAAAAAAGTTGAAAAAGATTTAGAGCATGGAGCAACAATAATAGATATAGGAGGTTATTCTTCAAAACCAAATGGAAACGAAGTTTCGTTAGAAGAAGAAATTGAAAGAACTATTCCTTATATAGAGGGCATCATAAAAAGATTTCCTAATGTTAACTTATCCATAGATACATTTAGAGGAAAAGTTGCTTCACTAGCTTTAGAAGCGGGAGCTGGTATGATCAATGATATTTCTGCATGGAATATTGATCCTGAAATGATAAAGGTTGTTTCTGAATATAAAGTCCCATATGTACTTATGCATATGAAAGGAAATCCAAAGACAATGCAGGATCAACCTCATTATGAAAACTTAATTAAAGATATTTTAGAGTTTTTAGTTGAGAAAATTGATAACTTAAAGTCAAATGGCATAAAAGATATCATTATTGATCCAGGATTTGGATTTGGAAAAACCATTGATCATAATTATTCCATTTTATCAAATCTAGATAGTTTTAAAATACTAAACCTTCCAATTTTAGTTGGAATTAGTCATAAATCTATGATATATAAAAAATTGAAAATTAGTAAATTAAATACAATTAATGGAACTACTGCTTTAAATATGTATTCACTTACTAAAGGAGCAAAAATATTACGTGTTCATGATGTGAAAGAAGCAATGGAATGTATTATTTTAAATGAATCAATTAATGAAAGCTATTAAATGAGAATTTCTGTAATAAATACTGGCAACTTTAAATTAGATGGAGGAGCAATGTTTGGAGTTGTTCCTAAAAAACTTTGGTCAAGGACAAATCCAGCTGACCAAAACAATCTTTGCAACTGGGCTATGAGAAGTTTACTTATAGAGAATGGGAAAAAACTTATTTTAATAGATACTGGCATTGGAAATAAACAAGATGATAAATTCTTTAGTCATTATCATTTAAATGGAGATGATAATTTAGAAAAATCAATAAAAAATGCGGGTTATACAATAGATGAGGTGACTGATGTAATTTTAACTCATTTACATTTTGACCACTGTGGGGGTGCAGTTCAATGGAAAAATAATGAAAGAAATATTTTAGAACCTTTTTTTAAAAATGCTATTTATTGGAGCAACAAGGAACATTGGAAATGGGCAAATCAACCCAACTCCAGAGAAAGAGCTTCATTTTTAAAAGAGAATATTTCTCCAATCCAAGAAAGCGGCCAATTAAAATTTATTGAAAGAAATGGGCAATTTTCGAAATCTGTTTTTCCTAATATGGATGTTTTTTTTGCTGATGGACACACAGAAAGTCAAATGATTCCAATTATCAAATACAAAGGCAAATCAATAGCTTTTATGGCTGATTTACTTCCTAGTGTGGGACATATTCCTCTGCCCTATGTTATGGGTTATGATACTAGACCTCTTAAAACTCTTAGTGAAAAGTCATTTTTTTTAAATTTTGCCTTTGAAAATGATTATTTACTTTTTTTAGAACATGATCCGATTAATGAGTCTTGTAAATTAAAGAAGTCTGATAAAGGGATTCAGTTAGACACAACTCATAATATTATTGATTTTCTTTAAATGCTGGATAAAAAAGAAATTCGTTCTTTAGCGATACCAGCAATACTTTATAATATTACAGAACCCCTAATAGGACTAGCAGATACAGCAATCATTGGACAAATGGAAAACAATTCAACCATTGCTCAAGGTGGTGTTGGTCTGGCAGCAGGTCTTATAGCTACTCTAATTTGGGGTTTTGCTCAAATGCGAACATCATTATCCGCTATAATTAGTAGACAATATGGCGCTCAAACAATTAGTAGAATAAAATCATTAATTCCTCAGGCTTTAGTAGTTACAATGCTAACAGGGATTATTCTAGCCATTTTATTAGGCATTAATTATGATTATGTTTCTCACTTTTTATATGGTGATATAAACGATATGACATTTAAATTCTCTGAAGATTATTTTATTATAAGATTATATGGACTTCCATTAGGATTATTAATCGCTTTATTTTTTGGGGTTTTCAGGGGTTTTCAAAATACTTACTGGGCGATGTATATTGGCATTATAGGCGGGATCAGTAATATTTTTTTAGATTACATATTTGTTTTAGGAGTCGACAACTATATTTCACCCATGGGAGTTGAAGGAGCTGCTTGGGCATCTGTAATATCTCAAATGCTTATGACTTTATTATGTGTCATATTCTTCTTAATTAAAACTCCATTTAATTTTAAAATTACAAATAGAATAAATCCTTTTTTTAAAGAAATGCTTTTGATTTTTATGAATATGTTTATTAGAACAATGGTCTTAAATTTTGTTTTTATTATTTCTAATAGATATGCCAATAGTTATGGTAGCAACTCTTTAGCAGCTTATACAATTGCATATAATATTTGGATTTTCAGCGCCTTTTTTATTGATGGTTACTCCAATGCAGGAAATGCGTTAGCAGGAAAATATATTGGAGAAAAAAATAATGAAAAATTAAAAAAACTTGGAAATACACTTTTAAAAATTAATATTAAAATTGCTATTGTTTTAATGTGCTTTTATACTATATTATATCAGTTAATTGGTGGAATATTTAATTCAAATGAAAATGTTATTGAAGTTTTTGAAAATGTATTCTGGATAGTAATTTTAGCTCAACCATTCAATTCAATTGCCTTCACTTTTGATGGTATTTTTAAAGGTTTAGGGAAAGCAGTAGATCTAAGAAACACCTTAATAATAGGGACATTTTTATTTTTTATTCCAACAATATATCTTTTAGATCTAATAATCCCTCAATTAATTAGTGTGTGGATTGCTCTATCTGCATGGATGCTATACAGAGGAATATCTTTATTAGTAAAATTTAGAAAAATTGTTAATTCTTGATCAAAATCTTATTCGATATAGATTTTCCACTTTCTAATTTTAAAGTAACAATATAAATTCCTGAAGAAAGATTTTCATTAAAATGAATTTCATTAATTCCATTATTCACATGAACATTTCTATTACTTACTACTTTACCATAGTTATTGCTAATAACATATTCAACAATTTGAGATTTATTTACACTTATCTGAGATATAAATAATCCTTTAGAGGGGTTGGGGAAAGATTTTAATGAAAAATGGGAATTTTCAAATAACCCTGTATTATCCTCATTGACATATACGAAAAAAGTGTAATCCATAGAGAAACTTCCATTAAAAAATCTAGCGTTGATAAAATACGGTTCTGACCTGACATCATTACTTGTTGGTGACCAATTAAGAGTAATCTTCTTTTCATAAGGATTGTTGGTAGGGTTAATAGAGTAAGTCATTGAGTTTAAGCTATCATCAAAAGTCTCACCTATTCCATCAAAAGAAAGAAAAAATGAGCTACTATCTAATACAAATAAATCCATATTTAAAGAGCCATTTGCAACAGATTCAACAAAAGGAATTCCATTTTGATCAGCTGAGAAGTTGTTTAAATTTGATAGTGCTGGTAAATTACCATTTGGAAGAACTATAAACTGCATGTCCCTCCTTATTTCGCCCAATTTTAAACCATTTCTATATTCTTCACAGATAACAGTATAAACATAGTTACCTACTATAGAAGCAGTCCAAGATAATTCACCAGTGAATGGATTGATTGTTAAATCTCCTCCAGAAAAAGCTGGTGGAGGTGTATAACCAAAAATCGGATAGCCATTAGGAAAAGATCCAGATACATAATCATAAGGGATATCTAGAGACCAACTTAAAGAATCACTTTCTTCATCAAATGGTAATGGATTATATTGCCAAGGGTTATTAACTGGAACACATACTATGGGAGGGGAAAGAAAGTAGGGAGACGAAGTAGTCGAAGATAAATCAACTGTAAAACTACAGTCTAAAAACATGGAAAGTGCTCCTGGGTTTATCAAATTAGCAATGGAAGGATTCCTACAACAATTATTCCATGTAACTGTATAATTACCAGGGATAAAACAAGGGAAAATAGCAGAATAAAAATAAACCTCTGTATCATAACAATTATTTGGTAATAAAGACATGTTTGGTATTCCAAAAACAGGATGAAATGCAGAACTGTCTAAGGTGGATATAATTGTTGAAACTTGATTCCCCCCAGAATCATAGACTTTTAGAGTTTGATTGCTGTTTAATAGAACCCCAGTAACATCTCTGTATAAAGTTAAAAAAATTTCATACTGTCCAACTTGATCATTTTGAACAACTATTTCTCCACCCATTAAATGAGATGATCTAGCAGAAAAACTAATAAAGAGAATTAAAACAATAATCAAAAGATTTTTCATATTGTATAATATAAAAAAAAATAACAAAGTGTTATGAACTTTATTTAATTATCTAATGATTAGTTTTTTAAATTTATTATTGACCTTAAGAAAATAAATTCCCGCACCTATTTGTAAGTCAACTAAATAAGTACTATTTGAATTTATTCCAAAAAATTTTGTGAAAATTAATTTTCCAGAAAAATCAAATACTTGTATTGATTCCACCATAGTCATTTTGTTGGCAATATTTATAGAAAATACACCATGGGATGGATTGGGAAAAAATGAAAAGTCTGAATGATAATTTTCAAATGTACTAACTGAGTTTTCCACAATTATAGAGTCTGATATGGAGCAAGAATTACCATCAGTTAATGTAGCTTTATAATTTCCTGGATTAAGTCCTGTGAGAGGGTTTGAACTACCTCCTGTACTCCAAAGTAATTGATGAGGCATGGGGCCTGAAATAACTGAAACAAAAACTTCACCGTCAGCACAAGTATTGCAGGTAGCAGAAACTGGGCTCATAATGATTTCTGGTAAATCAAAAATAGTAATAACTACATTACTGGTATCAGAACATCCATTACTATCTACAGCAGTTAATGTTATATTATGAATACCTGGTATATTAAAATTATAAATCCAACCAAGAGCTGATGGGTTCGGAAAAAATATATTTCCATTATCTGTCCAGAATAAGCTATCTGCTATAGTTCCTAAATCAATAAAAGAACTGGCATCACCAACACAATTGGAGCTATTAGCGGAGTTGATAGCAGCTACTGAAGCGCAACAAGTACCTATATTAAGTGAACTTGAATTGGTTTCCTGTAAAGAGCCAGAGGAATACTGATTTACTACTAAAGTATAATTATTTGAAGGAATTGTTCCCAAAACAATAGTTTCTGTGTAAGCAGTAATAACTGGGATGCCAATACCTCCACAAGTTACATTAATGTCAATAGTAATTAAATTTCCTGAAATAACAGAGCTTGAAACATAGTTACAATTGCTGGCAGATAAATTACCGTTAATTGTAATTGATAAATTATCACAGTCGTTCGCTGGATATGGCGAACTAGATACACTGCTAATCCAAAATTGAGAAAATCCTGAAAAGCAGTAAATAAAAAAAGAAAAAGTAGTTAAATATACTTTCATCAAGATTTATATTATCTAAAGTTTAAATTTTAAAAATAGTAAGTTTAAAAAATTCATGGATGTATTTTTTTTGATTCATTCCATATATTTTCCATTTCTTCTAGGTTCATGCTATCTAAGTTTAAACCTTTCCTATTTACTTCTTTTTCTAAAAAAGAAAATCTTGAAATAAATTTTTTATTGGTTCTTTCTAGTGCTGATTCTGGATCAACTCCAATAAAACGAGCATAATTAATAAGTGAAAACAGAACATCTCCAAATTCTTTTTCCACTTTTGTTTTATTATTTTTGATAATCACTTCATCATGGAGTTCAGTAAACTCTTCTTTTACTTTTTCAAAAACCTGATTCACATTTTCCCAATCAAAACCTACTCCCCTAGCCTTTTCTTGGACTCTTGTAGCTTTAACCATTGCTGGAAGTGATTTTGGAACACCTTCAAGCACAGATTTTCTTCCATTATTTAGTTTAATCTTTTCCCAGTTCTTTTTAACCTCCTCTTCTGTCTTAGCAACATCATTACCATAAACATGAGGATGTCTTTCTATTAATTTTTCACATATTGAATTGATTACATCATTAATATTAAAGTCATTTGTTTCAGAAGCAATTTTTGAATAAAAAACAATATGGAGTAATAAATCGCCTAGTTCCCCTTTAATTTCATCCATATTTTTATTCAAAATAGCATCAATTAATTCATAGGTTTCTTCAATTGTTAAATGACTAAGAGATTCCATAGTTTGCTTTTGGTCCCAAGGACATTCAGATCTTAGCCGATCCATTATAGACAAAAGCCTATCAAAAGAAGATTGTTTTTTCATTTTCATTTTTCGATAATCATCAAAATAGGAATTATCTATGAGCTTTAAGAAAATAATTGACTAATTTTGTAATATGAAAACAGTCCTTCTTTCTATTATATTGTTAGCAATTTGCTTTGCAGGTATTGCTATAAAAATAATATTTAAAAAAGATGGTGAATTTTCTGGAACTTGCGCAAGCAACAACCCTCTTTTAAATAAAGAAGGAGAATCCTGTAGTTTTTGCGGTGCTGCACCAGACGAAAAATGCAAAAAACCAGCCGAACAAAGCATTGCTTAATAAATTAATCTTACGTGAAAAAAGGCAAAAGCATTGGAATCCTGTTAATAGTAGTAGGTTTGCTCTTTCTTCTAAACAATTTAAATCTTATTGAAGTATCAATAGTAGAGTTAATCAGAGTTTATTGGCCTGTAATATTAATTTGGATTGGAATAGATAAAATTATTTCTAAATCATCAGAAAAAGATTCTTAAAAGTTACTCCATTCTTTTAAATTGTTTAATGAATCGTAAATCAAATAACAAAAAATACTATCTGATTTATTTTTATTAACATATTCTATAGATTTTTCTTTACCCATTAACATAAATGAAGTGGCAAGAGCATCAGCATTTGCAGCCATTTTACATATTACAGTTACACTTAATAATGAATTGTTTGAGGGGAAACCTGTATTAGGATTAATGGAATGAGATACTTTTTGCCCATTAATTATCTTAAATTTTCTGTAATTTCCAGAAGTTGCTAATGAACTATTTTTTAACTCTACTATTCTTTGAAACCCAAACTGACCAATTAAGGAACTATCAACAGGTTTTTCAATTCCTATTTTCCAATAATCTCCATTACTATTAAACCCTTTTGAAGAAAGCTCTCCACCTATCTCTACTAAATAATTATTTATTCCTCTATCGACTAAAAACTCACTAACTAAGTCAACACTATATCCTTGTGCCACTGCATTAAAATCCAATTTAGAATTTTTATTTTTTTTGCAAATAAATGACTCATTTCCTTTCTTCTTTATTTCAAAATTAGAATCTAAATTAACATGAACTAATAATGAATCCCTAATGTAATTTGAGTCTATCAATGGATCTGTTCCAGCGTAAAAACCCCAGTAATTAACGAGAGGATAGACAGCTGGATTAAATAGACCACTTGTTCTCTGGTTAATTATTTTAGAAAAATTAAAACAATAGGAAAATAAATTTTTCTCTTTTAAATTAAAACATGAATCTTCAGCATTATTTATAATGCTTATAAAACTAGTAGAGTCATAAGTAGATAATTGATTATCTATTTCAATTAAAATAGAATCTATAGACTTGGTAAAATCTCTTTCCAAAAAGTCTTGATATTTAATAGAATAAGTGGTGCCTTGAGCAAAACCTTTTAAAGTTGAAAAAGGTTTGATTTCTTTAGGAGAATTACAAGAGCAGATTAAAAGAGAAAAAAGTAAATAAAGAAATATTAATTTATTAGAATCACCCTCCAAAATCATCAAATCTAACTTGTTCTGGTGGAACTCCCCAATCATCACACATTTTAAGAACAGCTTGATTCATAAGTGGTGGTCCACAAAAATAATATTCTATATCTTCTGGAGCATCATGTTTTGTAAGGTACTGATCAATAACAGCATTATGAACAAAACCAACAAATCCATCACCTTCAGGGTCATTTAAATCCTTTTTTTCAACCCAATTATCTTCTGGAAGAGCATCAGACAATACCATGTAGAATTTAAAATTTGGAAACTCTTTTTCTAAATCTCTAAAATAATGGATGTAAAATAATTCTGCTCTTGACCTTCCACCATACCAATAAGATACTTTTCTTCCCGTTTTTAGAGTTTTAAATAATTCGTATAGATGAGAACGCATTGGAGCCATTCCAGCACCACCTCCAATATATAACATTTCAGCTTCGGATTCATTTATGAAAAATTCTCCATATGGTCCTGAAATAATTACTTTGTCTCCAGGTTTTTGATTAAAAATATAGGAGGATGCAATTCCAGGATTAACATCCATCCATGAATCATTAGCTCTGTCCCATGGTGGTGCCGCTACCCTAACGTTAAGCATTATATTTCTTCCTTCAGCAGGGTAAGAGGCCATAGAATATGCCCTAACAACTTCTTCATCATTATTCATAGTTAGATTTCTTAAGGCAAATTTACCATCACTCCAATCTTTTTCAAATTTATCAGGTTCTCCTGGGTGATCTTGAGGATGAGCTTTAATATCCATTTCGGAAAATTTAGTTTCACCTTTAGGGATTTTGATTTGTATATAACCGCCTGCTTTATAATCCATATCTTCAGGAATTTTGACAATAAACTCTTTTATATAAGTGGCGACATTATAGTTAGACACAACAGTTGCTTCCCATTCTTTGATTCCCATGACCTCTTCTTCTACTTCAATCTCCATGTCCTCTTTAACTTTAACCTGACAACCTAATCTGAAATTATCTGCAATTTGTTTTCTAGAAAAATGAGGTTCTTCAGTTGGAAGAATACTGCCTCCTCCAGACATTACTTGACAAGTACATTGAACACAAGTACCACCACCTCCACAAGCAGATGGTAAAAATATACCTTCATTTCCTAAAGTTGTCAACAAGGTTGAACCTCCATCAACCTCAATAACCTTATCTCCATTAATGGTAATTTTTACTTTACCAGATGCAACTAAAAATGTTTTTGCTAATAGTAAAATTGCAGTAAGCGTTAAAACAATAACTAACAAAAAAATGATTGGTGTAATTATTTCCATTTATAAATTATTTATCCAAATTATATTTCAAAACCCATAAATCCTAAAAAAGCTAAGCCCATAAGACCTGTAATCAAAAAAGCCATCCCCACACCTCTTAAAGGACCAGGAATATTAGCATATCTAATTCTTTCACGGATAGCAGCAATTAAAACAACAGCAATAAACCATCCAACACCTGATCCTAATCCATATACTGTAGCTTGTCCAATAGTAGTAAACTGTTTTTCTTGCATAAACAATGCTCCACCTAAAATTGCACAGTTAACTGCAATTAGAGGAAGAAAGATTCCTAAGGCTCCATACAATGCTGGAGATATTTTTTCTACAATCATTTCAACTAACTGAACTGTTGAAGCAATGACAGCAATAAACATTATAAAAGTTAGATAACTAAGATTAACAGAAGAGAATTCCTGTCCTACCCAACTTAAAGCACCTTCTTTAAGGACATAATTTTCAATTAAATAATTGATGGGTATGGTAACTACTAAAACAAAAATAACTGCCATTCCTAATCCAAATGCAGTTTTAACTGTTTTTGAAACTGCTAAATAAGAACACATTCCAAAAAAGAAGGCAAATATCATATTATCTACAAATGCACTTCTTATAAATATATTTACTAAATCCATGATTAATTTTAATGTGTTTCTATTAAACTAGGATTTCTAAGTTTTTGAATCCAAATATAAACTGCAACTAATATTAAAGAAGATGGAGGAAGAAGCATTAAACCATTATCCATATAGCCCATTGCATAAAGGCCGGTTTGTTCGGTAGCATTTCCAAAAATCTCAAATCCAAAAAGTTTCCCTGAACCAAATAGTTCTTTAAAAAAAGAAACAATTACCAACACCATTCCATATCCTAATGAGTTTCCGATTGCATCTAAAGCAGCAGGCCAAGGTTTATTTCCTAGTGCAAAAGCTTCTAATCTTCCCATTATTATACAGTTAGTTATAATTAAGCCTACAAATACAGATAATTCTTTTGAAACATCAAACAAATAAGCTTTGAGGACCTGATCAACAATAATCACAAGTGCAGCTACTACAACTAATTGGACAATAATTCTAATTCTGTTGGGTATTAAGTTTCTGATAAGTGAAATAGAAACATTTGCTAAAATCAATACAAATAAAACAGCTACAGACATAACAACAGCTGCTTTCATCTGAACTGTTACTGCTAGTGCAGAACATATTCCTAATACTTGAATGGTAATTGGATTATTTTCATCCAAAGGATCTGAGATGAGTTTTTTATTTTTTTTAGAAAATAATGGCTCTCTTTCCTTAACTATTATTTTCTTTTCTTCAACTGCTACTGCTTCTTCTGACATATTTTGAAGATTAGGATTTATTTAAATTTTTAATATAATTGTGATAAACAATTAGCGTTCTACTCATCATTTCCTCTACACCAACACTAGTAAAAGTTCCTCCACTAATTCCATCTACTTGATATTCATTTAAAGGATTTCCAGGTTTGTTAACTTCAACTGGCTTGTAATCTTCATTATTAGAAATTAACTTCCCAATGAATTGATCTTCAAAGAAATCTTGTGAAATTTCAGCACCCAATCCTGGAGTTTCCGATTTGTGGTCAAATACTGTTCCCGAAATTTCGTTTCCAGATTCATCTATTGCAATAAAGCCCCAAACTGCAGCCCAGAGACCTTTCCCCATAACAGGAGCAACATAGTAGGTTTTTCCATCGACTTCACATATGTATAAAGGATAATTCCTAATTTTTTCATCTTTTATGGTTTTGTATTCTTTTAGAAGGTCGATACTAAAAGCATCATATGAATTTTTATTATTTAGCTCTGTTGAGTTATCAAGCAAGGTGTTTTCTTTAACATCGCCATTGTAGTCAAGAATTAATCTCTGTTTGACATAGTCTGCAAACAAAGATCCAGCTTCATCTCTATTTATAAGCTTATTTCCCGGAAGACAGTTTAGAATATTCTGTTTCTTCTCGTTGACAAGGTTTTCATCTTGCAAGGGTTTTAAGCCATTGGCAATCATGGCGAGTAACCCACCTACTAATACCACCAAAATTATTGCAAAGCTTATTGTATATGTATTACTGTCTTTATTAATAGCCATTTTTATGCAGTTTTAAGTCTTTTTAATCTTCTGTTAATGTTATTCTGTATAACCATATGATCAATAAGAGGGGCAAATACATTTGCGATTAAAATTGCTAGCATAATACCTTCGGGATAGGCAGGATTTACCATTCTTATAAGTATTCCTAAAAAACCACCTAAAAATCCATATATAAATTTACCAGCATTTGTATGAGCTGCTGTAACCGGGTCAGTGGCCATAAAGACCATACCAAACATAAATCCACCCAACATCAACTGATGAATTGCAGGGAGTTCAAAGTATCCGTTTCCTCCAACTAGATTTAAAATAGTAGCCATAACAAAACCTCCAATAAAAAATGAGGAAATAACCCTCCAACTAGCAATTCCAGTCCATAAAAGTAAAGCGGCTCCAATTAAACACATAAGAGCAGAAGTTTCTCCTACTGAACCTGGAATGAATCCCAAAAATGAATCCATCAAAGAGTATTTAGCTTGAAAGGCTTGTGTATTTTCTAATACAGGTGAATCTTGCATAAAAGATGCTAAGTCACCTAAGGCAGTTGCACCAGTGCTTCCATCAACTACACCATCAACATTACTGCTACTAACTAATGAAGCATATTTTTCACCTTTTAAATCTGAAAATCCAGTAACCCATACTTCATTACCAGACATTTTTGTTGGATGAGCAAAAAATAAAAAAGCTCTTGCAGTAAGTGCTACATTTAATATATTCATTCCGGTCCCTCCGAAAACTTCTTTTCCAATAACTACAGCAAACATGGTCGCTACTGCAACCATCCAAAGTGGGACATCTGCAGGCATACAAAGAGGAATTAACATTCCAGAAACTAAAAACCCTTCCTGAACAGTATGACCGTTTCTGATTGCAAAAATAAATTCTACTAATAGACCTGCTCCATAAGAAACAACAACTAAAGGAAGAACTACAAAGGCGCCTTTAAGAATGATTTCAAAAAAAGAGACATCGGCTAACTGATTAAGGACTCTAAAGTGCTGATAGCCTGTATTATAAATACCAAATAATAAACATGGAATCAGAGCGATAATAACCAACATCATTGTTCTTTTCAAATCAATTGCGTCTCTTATATGTGAACCTTTATTAGTTACATGGTTAGGAGTAAACATAAGTGTGTCAAAAGCATCTATCAAAGGAAAAAACTTTTTAGTTTTTTCATTAGAACTTAGCTTTTCATGGGCGTCATCAAATATTTTTCTTAAAAATTTCAAATTGATATATTTTAAATTACATACATTCTTTATATACTAAATCTAATCCTTCTCTTACAATATTTTGAACATTGATTTTTGAAGTACATACAAATTCACAAAGTGCAAAATCTTCAGGGGCAACTTCATAAATTCCTAGGTTTTCCATTTTTTCAATATCATTAGTTACAATTGATTTAATTAATTGAACTGGATAAATATCGAATGGAAAAACTTTTTCATATTGTCCAGAAACCACAAAAGCTCTCTCTTCTCCATTTAAATTGGTATCAAAATTATATGACTTTGATTTAGGTAATAGCCATGTTGGGTATGACTTAGAGGCTGAAAATTTATTAAAGCCAAGACTTAACCACCCATCTGTAAGAAAAAACTTGTGCTCATTTCCTTCAGGAATAATTGAAATTTGATTGTGATAATAGCCAATGAATCCCTCTAAATCAACTTTATCCCCAGTTAGAGGATTACCAGATAAAATTCTACTATTTTCAGCAATAGATGTTTTACTTAATATAGATTTGATAGAGCTGCCTGAAATAATTTTAAAATATTTTTTCTCTGAGCTACCTTCACCTCCTAAGGAGATAACTTTTGATGCATCATATGCACCAGTTAAAGAAAATCTTCCTAATATCAATACATCTTGAGGATTAATATACCAAATAACCTCTCCTTTATTTAAAGGATCAATTTCATGAATTTGAGTGCCAACATTACCAGCAGGATGAGGACCTTTCACAATGTTATGCTGGATGTTTTTTGCATTTAAAAAAACATCATCGGCATTTGGTCTTGTTTGTAAATGAACTTTACCTTCTGTTAACATATTTAACAATTCTAAGCCAGCGTTAAACTCAGCTGCTTTGTTGTGCATGATAAAATCATAATCAGGGGAAAGAGGATTGGAATCGAATCCTGAAATAAAAATAGATTTTGGTGAGTCTGAGGGAGAAGCAATGATATCAATTGGCCTCATTCTTATAAGAGGCCACAATCCAATACTCAATAGGTCAGTTTTGAGATCTTCTCTTCCCAATTTAGAATAATCTTTTGGTTTACTATTCAATTGAATAAATTTATTATCAGAGAGAATTGTAACTGATAAAATTCTTCTTTTTTCTCCTCTTATGATATTTTGAACCTCACCACTTACAGGAGAAGAAAAATTAATTTGGTCGTTGTACTTATCACAAAAAATTGGAGAACCACATTTTACAGAATCTCCCTCTTTAACAAGCATTTTAGGTACAAGATTGGGAAAGTCAGTGGGTTTGATAGCAAAGAGTTTGGAAGAGTTGGCTTCACCCATAATCTTTTCCGACGCGCCTTTAATATTTATATTAAGACCTTTTTTTACTGTTATTTTCATAAAAGAAGAAAATTATTCTCTATGGAAAACAAATTTATAAATTTGTATAGTTCTACCATTTAGTGATGAATAATATTACTAAACAATATGTAATTTAGAATGATTATAAATAAGATAAGGCTTACAGAGTTTATTTTTGTCATAATATTAAAGATTCTCTTAATAAATAGTTGTCGTGTTAGACAAAACAATATTAGTAAAGTCGATGATTATTTTTCTCATGAAGAATTAGTCAATGAAAATGAAGAAGAAAATCAAAAATATGATCAAAAAATATTTACCAAAGATTTTAAAAGTTTATGTTTCAAATCAAACTCCTTAATTTTGGGAGATCCTTGCTATTATTTGAATTCAGCAAACCCAGTGACAATTTATTTTGATTTATTAAGAAATCATTCTGAATCTTTACAATATCAGTTGATTCATTGCGATAAAGATTGGATGAAAAGCAACATCAGCTCAATGGATGCAATAGATGGTTTTGATACAGACTATATTGAAAATCAAAAAATATCTTATGGACCTATACAACAGTATATACATTACAATTTTAAACTACCAAATGATCATACTAATTTTCTGATTTCTGGAAATTATATTATTAAAATTTTTTCTGAAGGCGAATCAAATAAACCAGTAGCAACTATTAAGTTTTTTGTTAGCGAACAAAGTTCTAATATTAATTTCAATATTGATGAATCTAGTGATGTTGAACAAAGTAAATATTTGCAATCATATGAGTTAGAGTGTACTTATAATTCATCGAACACCATAGACCCTTTCTCTAATATTTTCATAAATATTGAGCAAAACCATCAAAGTTTTAATCAGCAATGGCTTTATGGACCTAACTTTATAAAAGAAAATAAATTAGTTTTTTTACCCAGTGAAGACCAAACTTTTAACGGAGGAAACGAATTTAGATTTTTTGACATTAGCTCATTTAGAAATGGAAGTCAATTTGTAAAAAAAACGTTCTTTGAAGATACTTGTTATAAAATAATTTTAAAAGTTGATCAAAAAAGGTCCTACCGTCAGTACTTAGAATATAAAGACATGAATGGAAGATTCTTTGTTAGAACATATGATAATGATGAAGCAGATTTTCAATCTGATTACGGTTGGGTGGAATTTAAATTAAATATGAGAAAAGAATTAAGTGATAGTATATATATATATGGACAAATTTCTAACTGGAAACTAGATGATTCTTTTTTAATGAAATATGATTCTATTTCAAAAATGTACTTTAATCAATTGCTTTTAAAACAAGGATTTTACAATTATATATATGTATCTAAAAATTCAGAAACTATTAGCACAAGAAAAATTGAGGGAGCGCATTTTCAAACTAACAATGAATATACAGTTAAAGTATATTACAGAGATCCATTGGAAATGTACGATAGAATAATGTGTTATAAAAACATTAAAAACAATTAAGATATAGAAATAACTTCTTTTTCATAGTTAATATTTCTTTCTTTGAGGTAACTCATGAAATAGTTGAAACATGATCTATGTCTTCCAATTAGTTCTGGTGGAAAAACTCCTTTTTCTTCAAAAACTCCGTCTAAAAACAAATTGATAGCAGCAGTTGCAGTATATCCTGTTGTTCTAGCCATTGATGAGATTTTAGTTTTCTGAGAAAATTCATCAAAAAGATTATAAATTATTTTCTCTTTATTTCCATTTTCATTGTATCCTTCTAATGTTATTCGCATGACTGTAAACTCTTCTTCAAGCGGATCTAACTTCCACTCTTTAAATAATACTTTTGAAGTAAAGTCAAGAACTGAAATATTTAAATCATTGATAATTTGATCGCTAAAAAAACCACTTTCTTTTAAAACTCTAATATATTCCACGTGACCTGGATATCTTAAAGTTTTTTCTTTCATATTCTTAATGTGAGGCATGGTGAAAATAATTGATCTTAATCCATCGGAGTTAAAAGCTTCTAAGGTGCCTATTTTTTCAAATTCTATAAGTTCACAATCTGTTAAAGGTGGTCTAACAACTATATTTCCGTTCTCAACATATCTTGCTGGCCTTGTATATTCTTCAATAACATCAACTGGTGAAAAAGGTGCTTTATAACAAAACGGCCACTTTTTTTCTTTTGGTAACCCTCCTACAAGACAATTAAAAGATTCTAATTTGTGTGTTTCATTATGGTAACCCAATATAACATTTCCCATTCCTGGAGCAACTCCGCAATCTACAATAGCTGT
>CENJ01022973.1_pt1 | contig 22716 bp, 21 predicted proteins | sample 356161 | NCBI WGS metagenome assembly CENJ01 (sample SAMEA2619531, study PRJEB7988) | marine metagenome | biome: marine biome (ENVO:00000447); feature: surface water layer (ENVO:00002042); material: "saline water (ENVO:00002010), including plankton (ENVO:xxxxxxxx)" | depth 5 m
GCTCCTGCTTGTAATGAATGTGGTCATATAACAATTAGAAATGGCTCTTGTTATAAATGTTTAAATTGCGGTAACTCTTTAGGTTGCAGTTAATCCAAAAATTTATATTTTATAGTGGAAAATAAATACTTTAATCCATCAAGGGTTTTTATTTTCTTTCCTTCGGAATATGATCTTCCTTGATATTTGATTGGTACTTCAATTATGGACTTGTTAAATTTAAGAAATTTTGATAACAACTCAATTTCTATGGAAAAACCAGTTTCTCGTATATTTACATTTTTAAAAAATGTAGAGGGCATCAACTTATAACAACTGGCAACATCGGATATTTTATAAAAATTTACAATTGAAAAAAATAAGGACATGAATCTATTTGCTGCATAAGTTCGAAAGTAAATATTTTTTCTAGTTTCTTTTCCAATAAATCTTGAGCCCAGTATTAATGAATTTTCATGTTTCAGTGATAGTTCCCACATATTAACTAAGTCATCAGGAAAATATTCAAGATCTGCGTCATGAATAACCACATGAGATGTTTTCACAACATCTTTAGCTTTTGCTATAGCTACGCCTTTTCCAGGTACATTATCTGTTTTGATTAAAGTAATGTTTTTGTTTTCTTTTGACAAATTTCTAGCAATATTTTTAGAATTATCATTTGAATTGTTATCAACGAGTAAAATCGTTTCAAAAATATTATATTTCAGCAATCGAGAAACGGACTCTTCCAAAAATTTTTCTTCATTGTAAAATGGAACAACTGCAGTTAATGTATTCATAATTTTTATTATTAAAGATCATCGTAATATCAAAACCAATTAAAAGCTCAATATACCTTTTATAATCAATATGTAACTTATTTGAAAAAATGAAAAAATTAAATTTAATTATAGAAAAAAGTATTTTAATTTTAATTTTAATTACATTCGCTTTTTCATTACTTAATTTTGTAAATGAAAACAATCTATTTAAAAATATAAATAATTCAGAGATTTTAAATGAGAAATGTGGAAATTTCTTATTTAGTACAGAGTTAATTGGTGAAAATAGGAATATAATTTACGAACTTGATAAAAAAGATATCTATATTTTTCCTGAGATAAGAAACCTGATATGCCTTGGAAAAATCGGAGATATTTCATACAAAGAAAATATTTTTTATGGAAACACTTATACAAATACGAAGTTTATAAATTATTTACTTTTGTTTGGAAATTCAACTGTACTTTTAATATCAATATTTTTTCGAGATATAAATAGAAAATATTTAATTTATTTTTTTGTTACATTCAATTTAGGAATACTTTATAACTTTTTTTTCTCATTAAACATAATCTCACTAAATTTTATTTTTGTACCTTTTTTGATATTTTTAATATACACGATTGAAGAAAATGTTAAAAAATAAAACAAATTTTATATACTATTTCTTAATTTTAATTACAGTATTTATTTTTCAAGGTTCATCTTATAATTTTGAGACTTTAGATTGGGATGTAAATGCATTTTTAGTTACTAGTCTCGAGTTTGGAAGAGGGAACTTACCATATGAAAATCAGTATGAAAACAAGCCTCCACTACTATTCTTTATTTTTTATATATTTTCAATTATTTCTAATAGTCAACTCCTAATTATAAAAATATTGAATGATCTTGTAATATTTTTAATTGTTATTCAAACTATTTTCATTTTTAAAAAAAAGGGAACAAAAGTTGAGGTATCCAATTTATTACCTGGCTTCTTGTTTATTCTGTTTACAAGCAATAATTGGTTTCACGCAAGTTACTCGGAGTATATTGCATTAGTTTTTATTGTAAGTTCATACATTATTTATAAAAAAAATTTTTCTGATTATAAGTTCTTTTTAATTGGATTATTTTTAGGGATGGCAACGTTAATAAATCTGGGGACATTTATTTTTTTAGGTGCTTTTTTTGTAATTTACTTTTTAAATCAGGTAAATAATGTTGGTCCTCACATTAAGACGCTTTTGGGTTTTGGGTCTGTACATTTAATTTTTCTGGTTCTGTATTTTATTAATGGTTTAATTGATGAGTATATGATGGCTATGATAAATATACCTTTATCTTATGCCGAAACAGATTTTTCATTCATTAGCAATCTCACAATTTTTTTTAAAAGCTTTTCTGCTTACAATTTTTTGATTTATTTCATTTTACTCTTATGTATTTCATTAATTTTTTATAAAATTTTATACTCTTTAAAAAGAAAAAAGTTGAACACTGATAATTATGAAATACTGGTATTTAATTTTTTTGCGATATTGTTTTATTTTCTTGCAGGGAAGGGTTACTATCACCATCTAATTTTTTCTCTATATTTTCTCTCACTGACAATAATCTGGATTAAAAATTCTAATTTACAAAGAATGTTCTTATTTTCAATTATTTTTGTTTTGTTATTTTCATTAAATCAATTTAAGGACTTGACTTACAACAACTTTCTAAATATAGAAAACTTAGAAGATAATTATCCATTAAAAAAAGCAGCTAATCAGATTATTAAAAATAATATTGATTACGATTCAATTTTTTCAACTGACAATATATTAATTCTTTATTATCTTGATAGACCAAATGCTTCATATGTTGTGCATCCTGCTCTCTATGATTATCAAGAAATTACTTCTGTGCTTATTGAATTTAACAAAATTTCTGAAAATGAAAAAAATGAAAAATTTTCACTAAATCTATCACTTTATGAAGGAGATTTTTTTGAAAACAACCTAAGTTTGGAATATAGTAAGGTAAAGTTTGATCAGATCGATAATTTTCTTATTAATTTTTGGAGCAAAAGTAAAACAGTAAATATTTACTCAAAATAATTTTAAGAATTAGGCTCACTCAATTTTTCCAAATTTAAGTTTGAATAATGAAATAATTGCCTCATTGATTATATTTCCTGTCATTTTAGATTGTCCTTCCCTTCTCTCAAAAAAAGTTATTGGGACTTCTATTATTTTTAATTTATTTAAATGTGATCTATATGTCATCTCAACTTGAAAACTATAGCCATCAGATTTTGTGTTGGCATAATTAATTTTTTTTAATGACTCTGCGGTGTAGATTCTAAATCCACTTGTAGAATCGTTGATATTATATTTAAAAAGAAATTTGGTAAATAAATTTGCAGATTTAGAAAGTAGCTTTCTTTTTGTATTCCAACCTACAATTTTTCCACCTTCTACGTATCTGCTGCCAATTACAACGTCAGCATTTTTGCTATTTTCGATCATTCTCTTAAGATCAGCGATCTGGTGAGAGAAATCTGCATCCATTTCGACCAACTGCTTATAACCCAATTTTAATGCTTCTTTGAAACCATCCCTATATGCTGAGCCAAGACCTAATTTTGATTCTCTTTTGAATAGAAGTAGATTATTAAATTCTTTGATTAAATTTTCAACTACTTTTGAGGTACCATCTGGAGAATTGTCGTCGATAATCATAATATGAAAATCTGAACTTTTTAATTCTCTTATAAGTTTTTCAATATTTTCAGATTCATTATAAGTTGGGATTATTACAATTATATTTTCAAAACTCACAAACCAATACTAATTTGTATGATTAAATAGCTATTCATATTTTTAGGTTTTGAAATAATGAAATATCACTTTGACATAAAAGCTTGAAATATAGAGATTTTTTTCTTTACTAAGTTTTTATTAAATTTATTGCAATCAATATTGACCCAACATTCGTTATCAATAGGAATTTCTCCCCAGTAATCACTCTGTTTATAATCTACATTTGGCACTTCTACTACATTTAAAATAGTAGGTTGATTTACAAATGAGCTATATGAGTTAATTCTTGGGGTTAAGATTAAACAAATAAAAAAGATTAAGAGGAGAATATTTTTATTGTATTTTATAAATAAGGGATACTTAATTCCAGTTACATTGAATCCTAAAGAAGCAACTATTAATACAAATAACCCGTGAGCAAATCTTGGATCCGGTGAACCAACAATCCAAATAAAGAAATTTACTAAAATAAAAAAAATACAAATTGAAGTGACCGTTTTATTTATTTTGCTAGATGTAAAAAAAACTTTTTTCATTATGTAAATTATTAAAAGTGAAATAGCCAAATTTAATATATGGGTTCTATTTATCTCCACCGAATACCATGATTGAAACCATAATGCAGTATCTTGATTAAACAAAAAAGCATTATTAAATTCGCTTGTTTCAAGTCTTAAAATTGTTGAGTAGCCTGTTTCATACCAACTAAGATTTGAAAAACAGCTAAATTCAATCGTGTAAAATAAACATCCTGATTGTATGAGGTTTTTTGTTATCCAAAAAAAGGACAAAATAATGGGGAATTTACTAATATTCAATATTTTTAGATAACTAACTTTATTAATTTTTTGATATTTATAAATATATATCAGATATAAAAGACCACAAATAAGTCCAGTTAGTTTCATCTGAACACAAAAAACTAATAAAAAAGAAAGAAAAATAAGATCACTCTTGGAATAATTGTTTTTGAAAATTTGATCAAGAATTAGCAAAGAAAAAATAAAGAAAATAACACCAAAACTTGTATCAAATTTACCAATACTTTGAATGCTGAAAAAGCCATTTCTTCCTCCAGTAATTCCAAAATTATCTAGAACACCCATTACTAGAACAAATAAAGAAGGATACTTTAAAAAAATGTTATTACTTTTTATATTATTTAGCAAGAAGGAAAATAACTGAGTTAAAAAAATTAATTGAATGAAGTGTAATAAAATAAAATTATTTTCTATCCAAAACAGAGAAGATATATATTCATTTAATGAAGACCACCCATATGGTGAATAAATATTTGCAATACCAATTACTAAATTGGATTCTCTCAGCCAATTTTGAAAATTTAAATGATATAATCCAGCATCAAAATGCATCCCAATATCTAACGAAGAGAATCCAAGAAATAAGGGTATCAATATAAAATTGATAAAATAATTAAAATCGGTATTTTGATTTCTTGTCTTGAATAAATTAAAAAATATTATAGGAAGAAAAAAATAAACAACGTTTTTATTTGAAATTAAAAAATTTAAAATAAATGATACATTTCCAACAAAAAATAAAAAGATTAAAGGGCTAAAACTTAGTAACTTTATTCCAGAAATTTTCTTATCAATTAAATTAATCTTGAAAAGTTTCTCAATCAATAACAAAAGTCCCCTTCCATAAAAGAAGGCCAAGTTATAGAAAATTACATATATAAAAATAGTCATGATGAATTTAATATTTAGTATAAATTGAAAGTTTTTAAGTTTATAAAGAATATATAATAATTTTACTTAGGGCGCTTAGCTCAGTCTGGCAGAGCGCTTCCCTTACAAGGAAGAAGTCACAGGTTCAAATCCTGTAGCGCCCACAAGGGTTTTTCATAAATCTACCCACTAAAAAACTAAGCTGACCTACATTTTGTAGAAAAACATCTTTTATCAATTATTATGAAATTATGAAATACTAAAAAGACTTAGGTGGTTTATTTGTTCTTTTAGGTTTTACTTGGCAAGTATTTGACTCTATTCGCTTTAGCTATACTCCAACTCAAGCAATTCTTGTTGTTTTATTTGCGTATCTTGGAGTTCGTTTAACTTACTTCGTTTATTTTAAAAATAACTAGTTTAAATTAAAACGAGTTTTTCTATTTTCTAAAGTAGTTTTAAACTCTAATTCCCACCAGCTTCTGTTTTCTTTATACCATTCAATAATTGTATCTATACTCTCTAACAAATTAAATGCAGGCTTCCATCCTGTTTCTTCAAGTTTTGAACAATCAACTGCATATCTGAAATCATGTCCTGGTCTATCCTCAATAAAAGAAAGTCTATTATCATCAAGGTCTAATTTTTTTAAAATAATGTGAGCTAAATCAAGATTAGTTAAATATTCGCCAGATCCAATATTGAAAACTTCGTTCTTATTTTTACTTTCTAAAATATGTAGAATACCCCTGCAGGTGTCTTCTACATGCAACCAATGTCTTACATTCTTACCTTCTCCGTAAATCTCAATATTGTTGCCATTAAATAAATTTAAAATACTAAACGGAATCAGTTTTTCAGGTTGTTGATAAATACCATAATTATTTGCCGGTCTTAATATATTAATATTCATATCGTAAGTTTTGATATACGACATGCAAATCATTTCAGCAGAAGCTTTTGAAGCAGAATATGGTGATGATGGATTCATTTTGTCGTTTTCAACAAAGTATTTATCTTGGGTGCTTCCATAAATTTCATCGGTTGAAATATGTAAATTATTTTCTATATTGTTTTCAAGAGAGTTTTGAAATACCTTACTTGTACCAAGAATATTAGAGTTAATGAACTTTTCAGGATTTCTTATAGAGTTATCTACATGTGATTCAGCTGCAAAATTTACGACCGTATCAAAACCTTTAAAATCAAAGTCCAGATCATTAATGTTACATATATTGGATTCGATAAAATTAAAATTATCTTGGTTTATAAATTTTTTTGCATTTTCTTTGGAACATTTATTTTCTAAGGAATCGATTCCAACAATGAAAAAATCTTTTGGATAATTTTCTATTAAATAGTTAAGAAAATTAAAACCGATAAATCCATAACAACCAGTTATTATTATTCTCATAAAAGAATAATAATAAAATTTATCGATCATGGACAATATTGCAAACATTAAAAAAGAGTATTCAAAAAGAATAAATATTTTTTCTACAAATTTCGAAGAACTTAACGATTATCAAATTGAAAAAATTGTTGAATTTTCCATGTGCACAAATCTGTTGATGAATTTTGATGAAGTATTGAACTGGTGGGGCGAAAAACAAAAAAAATTTTCTACATCAATTCAAGAAATACCAATAGAAAAAATGGTTAATTGGAAAATAGATAATACTAAAATTTCACATGCTAGTGGTAAGTTCTTTGAGATCCTTGGACTTAGGGTAGGAGAAGACGCTGGAAGAGAAGTTGGAAAAGGTTGGGACCAACCAATTGTTAAAGAAAACAACTTTGATGGTGGAGTTTTAGGTTTAATTAGATCATTCATTGATGGTCTTCCCCATTATTTGGTTCAATCCAGGTTTGAACCAGGAAATTATGGTCCAATTCAAATAAGCCCAACTCTACAAGCAACATTCTCAAATTTGAACCAAGAACACGGGGGAAGAAAGCCACACTATTCTGAAGTTTTCAAAGATTACATTAAAGATTCAAATGATTACAAATTTAATGCCTGGCTTTCAGAGGATGGTGGGAAATTTTATAAAAAAAGAAATCGTGGATTAGTGAAACAAGTAAGCTTTGATCAAGTGTCGCTTGTTGACGATAATTTTAAGTGGTTAAGCTTATTTCAAATTAAAAAGCTAATGGATTATGATTCAATAATTAATCCGCATCTAGCAAGATTAATATTCCTCTAAAATGCAAGTGCTAATTCTTGGAAATGGTACTCATGTAAAAAAAAGGGTGTTGCCAGCTTTAAGTAATATTGAGTCGATCGAGAATATTGTAATTGCAGACAGAAATACTCAAAATGTAACAAAAATAAATTCTAAACAAGAAATAAGAAATTTTAATGAAGAATTGAAAAGTTCAGAAGAGTATAATTTTATAATTATTGCTACCCCTCCTTATGACCACAAATCCTCTATTTTAAAAGTTTTAGATAAATCAGAAAATCTATTGGTTGAAAAACCAATCTCAAGTGATATGGATTTTATTTTTGGAGAAAATCTAAGAGAGTTAAAAAAAGAGAAAAATATATTTGAAACTCTAATGTATTTACATCATCCTCTCTGGTCGTATTTAAAAGATCTAATTAATAAAAATGATATTCAAAAAGTTTTCTCAGAATTTAGTGTTCCACATTTACCTGAAAATAGTTTTAGGTACAAAAAAGAATTAGGAGGTGGATCGTTGTTTGATCAAGGAATTTATCCTATTTCCCTTGCTCTAGAAATATCAAACAGCTCTCAAGTTTTAAATAATATAGAAATCAATCAATCTAAAAAATATGAAGTTGACCTTGGAGGGTCTATTGATCTCACTATTGATGGAAACATCAACTATATCGGAAAATGGGGATTGGGAGAAGATTATAAAAATTATCTAAAATTAGAGAATAGCGATGGAGAAAGTTTTCAAATTGACTTTATCTTCAGTAAACCTGATGACACAATCACAAAAATTGATGTAAGTAATTCTAAAAGTTCATCTGTAATTGAAATTGGAAATTTTGATCAATTTCAAATTATGTATCAAGATATAATTGAGAAAAATATGAAAAAATTTGAATATTCGAATCATAAAAATCTATTAAAAAGATATAGCCTTATTAGAGATGTTCTAAAAGTTATAAACTAATCGTTAAGAATCTCTTTTAAACTGTTGAAATATCCTGATTCTTTGTTTTTTGAAACAAGATTAAGAATATCTTTATCAGATATCCATCCATTTCTATATGAAATTTCATGTGGTGAATTAATTAAAATATCTTGTCTTTCTTGAAGAGTTTTGACAAAGTTTGAGCTTGAGATCATAGCGTCGTAACTTCCCATATCTAGCCAAGACATGCCTCTGCCAAGATAAAATGATTTAATATTTTTATTATTAATATATTGATTTATTACATCAATGATTTCGTATTCTCCTCTTTGGGATTTTTCTAAATTTGAATAATAATTTGAAAATTCTGCATCAAATATATAAACACCTACCGCAACAAAATTAGAAATAAATTCTGAAGGCTTCTCGATTAGTTTTATCAACTCTCCTGAGTTATCAAACTCAAGAATTCCAAAATCTGAGGGGTCTTTTACTTTTTGATAAAATATATAATTATCATTTTTAAAATTATCATTTTCAAATTTATTAAAAAACTCTCTTCCGTATAAAAAATTATCTCCCAAAACTACCATAAACTTCTTCATTGGATATTCTTGGAGCCCTGTATTGATTGCATGAGGAAGCCCCTCAGGAGATTCTTGCAAACTATAATTTATTGAAATTCCAAACTCTTCACCATTTTTTAAAAGTTTTTTATATCCATCAATAGAATTTTCATCACATATAAGGGTTACATTTCTAACTTTTGAAAGAAGTAAAATCGACAAAGAATAATATACCATTGGCTTATCAAAAATTGGTAAAAGATGTTTGTTTATTGATGTAGTTAATGGTGAAAGCCTTTTACCGCTTCCACCTCCCAAAAGTATTCCATCCATGAATACTTTATAGAATAACAATAAAAATACTTTATAGCCTAATTTAAATAAATCCAATTTCTTTCATTATCTATCTAATATAAATTAGGATATGAAAAAAATTCCTGTTGTTATTGTTCATGAAAATTATGAGAAGTACTTAAAAATAAACTTGGATATAACTACAAAAAATAATCATGTTTACCTTATTGGAAATAAAGAATTAGCAAATTTAGAATCAGAAAATGTAACTTTTGTTGATATTTCTAAATACAAAAATCTATCACAGATAAATATCATGAAGGAAAATTTTACAAATTATGGAGCTAAAGATGACCGAACTGAATTATTTTGGTTTTCAAGAGTAATAATGATTTCAGAATTTATGAAAGAATACGAAGTTGAAAAAATTTTTAATATTGATAGTGACAACATACTTTTAGATGATGTAAATAAGTATCCCTATTCTCATGAAAACGCTCTTTGTATCTCTAAAAACTGGCATGAAAACTATTTAACAGCAAGTATCCATTGTGGTTTAATAAACGAAAATTTTTGTAAAGAATATGAAAAGCTATATTTCGATATTTTCATTAATAAATCAAAATTTAAATTGATTGAGAATAAGGTTAGCTTTCATAAAAATAGGCCAGGTGGAATTGCTGATATGACCTTATATTATCTTCTATATTCTGAAAATATAATTAATATTCATAATTTACTTGAGCCAGTTCTTGTTGATGGTGTAAAAAGTGTTTTTATGAACAATGTATCGAATAGCGAAGGTTATGAATATCAAGATCAATATAGTATTAAAAACAAATATATCAAGATAACCAAGAAAAAGGATAAAAATTTCTTATATGACAAATACAACAAAGAGTATTTAAATATCTTAAATATTCATTTTCAAGGCAAGGCTAAAAAAAAGATGAATAAATTATTAAAATATAAATTAGCATTATAAACTCAGCTATTGTAAAAATATGCTTAACTTCTTATTTTGTTTTGATAATAATTACAACAAGCAAGCATTCACATCAATTTATTCCCTTTTATCAAATACTGATTCAAAATTAAACTTTCATATAATTCATAAATCTCAAAACACTGATGATTTTATTCCTTACAAAATAAAAAAACATAAAAATTTAAATACAGTTAATGTTTATAAATTTAAAGATAAAGCAAATTTTCCTAACTTAGATGATGTACATGTAAGTGAAGCAACATATTATAGATTGTTTATTCAAAATTACATTAAAAATGATATTGAAGATTTAATCTACTTAGATTCAGACATAATTTGTATAAATAATTTTGATTTAGAAGCCAAAAAATACATAAATAATTTAAAAAGATCTCAAAATATTATAGGGGCAAAAACAGAGTTTAAATCTGGTAACAAAGAAGGGCTAGAAAGGTTCAATATTCTAAATAAGAACTATTTCAATGCTGGTGTACTTTTCATTGATTACAAAAAGTGGAGACAGGAAGAAGTCGGAATTAAACTTATTGATAATTTAGTAAATAATAAGCAACATTTAAAATATTGGGATCAAGATTTACTAAATTTATTTTTTAACGGTTCATATATTGAATTAACCGAATACTTAAATTTTAAAGTTCAATTGAGTGAAACTGAATTTAAATTTACTCTCTCGGAAAAACAAGAACAAAATGCATTGTTTTTACATTTTTCTGGAAAATTTAAACCCTGGTCATTAAAAGGGGCATTGAATGAAAATTCAGCATATTATCACAAGTATTTTAAGGAAATAAATGGTAAAGATTTTCATATTTATAATAAAAGAAGATTAAATACATTGAAAGACCTTTTGAGGAACTTAATTAATTTTAAAATATTTAACACAAAAAATGCATTTGTTATTTTGAAATATACGTTTAAAAGTTTAATTAGAAAAGAAATTCAATGATGAAAATAAGTGTGGCAATACCTACTTTTAATTCATCAAAATATTTTTATGAATGCGTAAAACCTTTTCTTAAAATTACTAATATTTCTGAAATAATTGTTTGTGATGATAACTCAAAAGAAGACGATGTAGATAATTTGGAAAATATTATTAATAAAATAAATAAATCAAGAAACGCTCAAATAAAATTGATTAAAAATGATTTGAGAGTTGGGGCTTATAAGAACAAATTAAATGCAATTAAGCACTGTGCAAGCGAATTTGTTTATCAAATAGATTCAGATAATATTCCAGGAAAAAATATAGAGAAAATAATACAAAACACTCAATTTGAGAAGGACTTGATTTATTTCCCTTCTTCAATAAGACAATTTAGAAACATTATATTTTCAAAACTATTCAATGAGCATTTAGTACTTAGTGAGAAAACTACTGTACTCGATAATATTGCAATAAATAATGAGATAAAAAGTAAAGAAATTATAAAAGACAAAGATATTTCTTGGGTTTTAAACATTGGTAACTTTATTGTTCATAGAGAAAATTATATAAAAACAATAGAACCCACAATTGAATCTGCAACCAATCTCTCAGCTGACGCAATGGCAATTTCATATTATTGGATTAAGTCGAATAAAAATATAGTTTTATTAAATGATTTTTATCATTATCACAGAAAAAGACCTGATAGTGTTTCATTTACAGAAGGCAAAAATTCTTTAACATCTATTGAATTTTACCTTAGAAAATTTAAAGAATTACCATGAACTCAAATAAAAAATGTTAATACCTTTAAATTATTTAATTAAAAAATATAATTTGGATATATCTGGAATATCTCATATTGGCGCACATGTTGGTCAAGAGGTTAAAATTTATAAAGAAAATAATATTGACAACATATATCTTTTCGAGCCGCAAAAATCAATTTTTGAAAAACTAATTAAAAATGTTAATACAAATGAAGTTTTTTGTTTCAACTTCGGGCTTGGTTCTGAAAATTTTAAAACATTTATAAATACTGGCGAAAGCAACGATGGAGAAAGTGCGTCTATTTTACGTCCAAAATTACATTTAGATTTATATCCTGAAATCACTTTTGAAAAAAAAGAAGAAATAGAAATTAAAGTTTATGATGAGCTCAATATAAGTGGTGTAAATTTTATCTGTATTGACACTCAAGGTTATGAGTTAGAAGCGTTAAAAGGATGTAAGAATTCTTTGAAGAAAATTGATTATATTTATACAGAAGTAAATAGAGATTATTTATATGAAGAAAATCCTCTAATTGGAGAGCTTGATTCATTTTTAAAAAGTTTTGGGTTTATTAGGGTTGAAACAAAATGGGCAAAAAATGGCCTGCTTCCATGGGGTGATGCTTTTTATATATGTACTGAAAAACTTACTAAAAGTAATATAGTATTTAAAAGTTTTATAAATTTTATAAATATAAAGTCATTTTATTTTATATATTTAAAGTTTTTTACGAAATTAAAATTATCAATTAAAAAATTAATAAGTTAATTACTATTTAATAAGATGAAAAAAAAAGAAGAATTAAAAGTGGCATTCGCAGACTTTTGGCCAAATTTTATTAAGAACGATAATTATTTTTATCATCTACTTAAGCAAGAATTTAAAGTAGTGATTGACGATCATAAACCAGATCTTCTAATTCATTCAGTAGATTACAGCAATAAAAGAGAACATGAAAGATATGACATGACAAAAACTAAAAAAGTTTTTTATACAGGCGAAAATCTGAATCCAAATTATGAAAATTCACATGCCTCACTAAGTTTTAATAATACAGATGATAGAAACTATAGACTGCCGTTATGGGTTCTACATTTAAATTGGTTTAATGTGCCTTATAAAAAAAATAGGGATCAGTCTTACCTGCTGGATATTGACCAGTTATTAAATAAAAGAATAAAAAAATATAAAAAAACAAAATTTTGTAGTTTTATTGCAACTAAACCATCTGGTAAAAGGACAGAATTTGTTCCGTATTTAAATGAATTATTAAAGGTTGATTGTGCAGGAAGGTTGTTTAATAATACACGTAAAAATATTAAAGGGAGGGGTGACCAGAAGTGGAAAATTAACTTTTTAAAAAAGTATAAATTTAATATTTGCTTTGAGAACAGTTCAACTCCTGGATATGTAACAGAAAAAATAATTCAATCTATGTATGTAAATTCGATACCTATTTATTGGGGGGACAAACTAATTGAAAGAGACTTTAATACTAAATCATTCCTAAATTATCATGATTATGAAAATGATGATGTATTTATTGATAAAATAATTAACTTACATTCAAATAATGAAGAATACGAAAATATAATTAAAGAACCTTGGTTCAACAATAATGAAATTCCAGAGTCTGTGACCCCAGAAAAAGTTTTAAAGTTTATTAAAGGTGTCTTGAATTAAAAATGAGCATTAAAACTATTTACGTAATTCATTATTCTAAATTAAAGGAAAGAAAAAAAAATATACAAAAGCACTTTAAAGATTATGTTGAAAATATTAATTTTATTGAGGACTTTGATCAAGAAAATATTAATTTAGAATCTATAAGTAATCAATATAATGCTGATAAAGAAAAATATTATGAAAAAGTAAAACTTTGGGGTGAGAATGCAGTTGATTTTTATGAATTAAGTAAAGGTGAAATTTCTTGTGCATATAAGCATATTGAAGCACTTAAAAAATTATCAACCTCAAATGAGGAGCTTGGCTTAATTTTGGAAGATGATGTAATTCCACTTTCAAAAGACTTTATGAAAAATATTCAGGAAATTTTAAATACTAATTCAAATTGGGACATTGTATTTATTGGATCAGGTATCGGAAAAGAATTTATAAATTCAAAACTTACTTTCTTAGATAAGCTTTTAAGAAGAAAATTAATTTCAATTTCTCATCCTGCAACGAATTGTGCGGAATCATATATTGTAAAAAAATCAACCGCCAAAGCGATATTTCAATACATTGAGGAATTTAATATGGCTTGGGATTGGGAACTTGCATATATTCTTAAGGAATTAAATCTAAAAGTTATGTGGTGTTGGCCTCCAATATTTGAACAGGGATCAAAAAATGGACTATTTAATTCTGAACTGAGGTAAATATAAAAAATCAAAAAAAATATTTTATAACATATGGAACGAAAGATTTCAGTATTCAAAAAAAGAATTTAGTACGATTAGCAAAAGACTCAGGTCAATTTAATTTTGTTTTAGATTTCGAAAAAAAAGATATAGATCATGAATTTCTAAATAAATTTAAACATATCTTTTCAAATAAAAAAGGAGCTGGTTTTTGGATATGGAAATATTATTTTATAAAAAAAACTTTTGAAAAATTAAATACTGATGATATTTTGGTCTTCTCAGATGCTGGATCTTCACTAAATCTCGAAGGTAAAAATAGACTTAACGAGTATTTTGAGATGTTAAATGATAGCAACTTGGGAAACCTGAGATTTCAAATGAAATATGTTGAAAAATTATGGACAAGTTCAGAACTATTTGAATATTTTAAATTATCGCTTAATTCAGATATTGCTAATTCGGGTCAACTCGTTGGAGGGCATATTCTTTTAAAGAAAAATGAAAACTCTATGGCAATTCTTAATGCATTTGAGAAATTGTTAAATGTAAATAGTGCCTTAATTACTGATTCATACTCAAGCAAACAAATTGAAGGCTTCAAAGAACATAGACATGACCAAAGTATTTGGAGCATTCTAAGTAAAATTCATGGCGGCATTATTTTAAATGATGAAACTGGCTTTGAAGATAATAAAGAGGAGCAATACAAATATCCATTCTTAGCAGTTCAGAAAAGAAAATACAGTCTATGGCAGAAAACAAAATTCTATCTTTTATATCCAATCAATGTTACAAAAACAGTTTATTTTGGAGAAGACAGATATCTTTACCAAAAACCATCTATTTTCGAGAGAATAGTCTATAAATTAAAAAATGTATGAAATAATGATAGTTGTTAAGATGTTGATATGAATTCTTATGAAAAATGGTGGTCTAACAATCTTTCAAATGAAACCTATATCCATGAAGGTGAAAATATTGATTCACCAGGAATGGAAACGTTTACATCAGATTGGATGGGGGCCATTGACTCAAAAGACAGAAAAAAAGTAAGAAGATTTCTTAAAAAATATTCATCAATTTTAGATGTAGGATGTGGCGGAGCTCATGAGTTTTTTGCTTTAAAAAAGTATAGAAAAATTCAATACACCGGAGTAGATATAACTCCTGAAATTGTCGAATACAATAAAGAAAAAGGTATTAATTGTTTTCTAGGATCAGCAAATGAACTTAACTTTCCTGATTCTTCATTTGAAGTAATACATATAAGACATGTTGTTGAGCATATGAAAGATGTTGAAATGCCATTAAATGAAACTATAAGGGTTGGAGAAAAATTAGTGATTATATCTTTCTTCATAGGACCAAATAATGAAAATGATGACATTATCAAATTAGACAATGAAGGAACAACAGGTGAGTTATATCATAATAACTATAGTAAAAAGTCAATAGCAAAATATTTAAACAACAATCCTAAAGTAAAGAGCTTTAAATACATTGATTTGTCACCCCCATCAACTCAGGCATTATTAATAAGTTTAGTTTACTAATTTAATTTTAAATATTTTTTTTATAGCTTGAATTAAGTATTTTAGGGGATACATACACATAAAAAATAGTTCTAGATTTATTAATCCCCTAAATAGTGCAAATATTGAATTTTTAGTATTTTTAATATTTATGTGATATCTGTCGTTATATTTAAAATATTGATTTTGATAATATTTTGAAATTTTATTTATCCCACTCTCTAAATACCATGGTTTATTTGTTCCTGCATAATGAATAAATACAACTTCATCTTCATCAAGTTCAGAGATTCTCTCTTTGCTATAAACAATAAAATTGAATCTTTCTTGGATTTCAAAGTAGTCACCGTCAAAATATGAATTTAGAACGTCTTGATCCCAATATTGGATTGAATCTTTGATATTGTCCATCGTATCGATTAATGCATCGGTAATTTTATCCTCTCTCCATTTTTTTAAATTTATAAACATCACACCTGCATTGAAATACTTTTCTTTGATATTAAGTTCTTTAAACATTAATTTATTATGATCTTCTAAAGTAGAAGCTGTATAAACGCCTATAGTAAATTTTTGGTCCATCTGTTCAAAAATATTTGAATAGTCGTTTTGAAAATTATTTATACATACTACATCTGGGTCAACATAAAGAATACGATCAACTTTACTATCAATGTGTTGGGAAATGTACATTCGAAAATATGTTGCTTTTGATACATGGCTATCCTCTATTTTTGGAAATGAATAATTTAAGTCGTCAAATTTTGTAACATTAATTTCATTAATTTTTGGATTATTAAGTATAATTTCTTTTTTTCCTTCAAAAGATTTTGGGTTTTCATGAATAATGTACAAATTTATTTTTGTATTTAAATTATCCAGAATACTATTAAGAGAAGTTAGTAATTGTTCATTGTAATTTTCGTCAATGCAGTACAACAAGTTTATCATTTTCAATGTATTCTAAGTTTATAAATTTTTTAATTCGAGTTTTCTAATATAGTTACACGTAATCTTCCAATTTTAAAATGGTTTTCGGTCTTATTCTCTAAATCAGGAGGGGGGAATGAATAATAAGAAACAATGTATCTTACATCTTTCGAAGATCTTTCTTGTAAGCCTTCTTGGGAATTCAGAAAGCCATACCTTTTATAAAATTCATAGTCATATTCTCTTCCAAGAGTAAATGGGGCCTCATAAAATTCATCAATAAAATATCCAAATTCAGTTATCCATGAATAAAATACAACTTTATCAAAATCATAATATACAGGAATAAGGTTTGATTCTGAGATATTTCTCCAGTCATCAGCGACAAATTCTATTACTTGAATTTTATTTGAATATGGAACGTCTGCATTAGTTAGTCTATCTCCATCGTAATCAATATGGTCAGAGTAAATATTATGACTTAATAAAAGATTTAATATTATATAAATACCAAATAAGTACTTTGTAATTGGAATAAATAATCTTTTAAACAATTTTGAATCTTCATATATGAGTGGAAATGTAAAAATAATCATCAAAAGGAATGGATAATATTGTATTGATGTTGAAGGGTTTTGGTTATCTCCAATTTTATAAGAACCTAGTAAAGGAAATATCAGATAAGAGAAAACTACTGTAGAAAATAAAATTTTAATTATGTAATCATAATTTTTATTTTTATTTTTATTTTTATTTTTATTAAATAAAACCATAAAAATTTGTAAAAATAAACTTAATCCAAATAGAGCATGCAAGGTTAAATTAGTAAACTGTAAATATCTAGACCTTTGTGACAAAATAGTGTTGGGTTCTGCAAACATTAATAAACTTGCTTTGTAAGAGTCAACTTCCGACCACTGAAATAGAAAATCAATTGGAAAATTAATAATTGTTTCCCATAAAATAGAAGGTTTCGATTGTTTATAAGTTTGTTCAAAATTTAAAATTTGATTTAAACTAATTTCTGAAAAATAGGGTATCCACACAAAATAACCAAAAACTCCTACAAGAAGAAAAATCCAAAATATTTCACGTTTAAATACTCGAAAAGGGTTGTCCATGTAATTATTAATTGTTAACAAACCGACAATTGTTATTATTCCCCCGGTTATTATTCCGTTCAGATAAAAACTAGAAGCCATCAAAGCTAAAAATGCTAAGAAAGTAAACGAGTTTGTTTTACGGTGAAAAACAAGATTTAATAGCCAATAAATAAATAGAATATTGATGTTCAAGATCATATACTGACCCCAAAACTCAACAGAAGAATTGATCATATAAATTGAGGAAAGAACAGCAATTGTAAATAGAGAGAAGTCTTTTCTTTTATTTCGTGGAATGGAAAAATGAACCAATAATAATAAAAAACTTTGTAGGATTGTTAAAACTAAACTTACAAATTTAAGATTAGGTAAATAACCTAACAATTTTCCAACAATTACCAGACCATTTGGGTTTGGAATATATCTTGAACTTATATTGCCAACTGAAATTTCAGAAAGTTGATACATGCTACCTACCCAAATATGAGTCATCTGATCTAGTCCCCATGTAGAAACATCTGTCCATAAATATCTTTCGATAAATATAAGAAGTATTAAGAATGGTAAAAATATATTCCTATATGTCATTAGTTTTTCTAAAATTTTTGGCTTATCAAACAGATCAACTTTCAAAATAAAAGATTTGATAATATTGTAAGGATAAAGCATTATCAAAAATGTAATTGGTAGAAAAAAGCTTTGATATTGAAATAGTTCGATTGTTACTAGATATAAAAAAATATAAAAAAGCAATAAAAAGTCTAGTCTTTTATCTTTATTAAAAAATAAAGTCACGAGTGTAATTATTGAAACGTATATGACAAGAATGAAATGTAGTCTTGGACTTCTATAGACAAGAATTTCAATCTCTTCATCATATATTATATTTTGGATTTTTCCTAAACAATATATATTCGATATTTCAGGAAATATATATTTATCTACATATTTTATTTTTGATTTCACTGTAAAAGTCTCATCAATTACTGATGATATAGAAACCGTACAATCTTTTACTTCCAGTCGATTATCAATAAGATCTGTATCAGTAAATAATTGCGAATAAAATATACCAAATATAATATGTAGTGGAATTAATAAAATGAAAATAACCAACCCTGCTTTTTTAAATTCTAAATTTTGAAATAAAGTCATGTTTGAAAGTTAAGCAAAGTTTTGAATTAATATATCGTAAATTTTTTCACTAACGTTTTCTCCAAATGGATTTTTTACTATTTTTTTATTTGAAGAATTTAAGAAATTAAAATTTGAGACAATATCATCTTTTACTAGTTTTCCATATCCAGACTCAATTGTTTCAGGTCTTTCAGTAGTATCTCTACATACTAAGATTTTTTTCTTTGCTGAAACAACTTCTTCTTGAATTCCACCACTGTCTGAAATTAATCCACTTGAATTTTTAATTAAATGGATCATATCTACATAAGACACTGGATTCATAATAATAATCTGATTGTTTAAATTTTTTTCTGAATTTTCTACTGATGGGTGTTTAAGATATAGGATTTTATAATTCGGATATTTTTGAGTTATATCATTAAGTTGTCTCCAGTAAGATTTAAATTTTCTTCTATTCTCCCTTCGATGAAGAGTACAAACTATAAAGTTATCATTTTTAGATAAGAAGTTTTGAATTTTTTTCGACGGATTTGTGTGGTTTGAAAAAAATTTATAGCTATCGACAATTGTATTTCCAGTCAAATATACATTTTTCTTAATTCCTTCATTATTTAAATTGCTTACGGATTGTTTTGTAGGACAAAGATGAATATCGGCAATCCTTGATATATTAACTCTATTCACCTCTTCAGGAAATGGACTATTTTTGTTGTAAGTTCTTAAACCAGCCTCAACATGAATAACTTTATTTTTATTGTGAAAGCCACTTAAAGCCATAGCAAATGAGGTTGATGAGTCTCCTTGAACAATTATCTTGAAATCTTCGTGATTTAAAACTTTTTGTGATTTTTGAATAATTTTACCGACAAGCTCATTCAAACTTTGTCCTTTTTTCATAACATTAGTCAAAACATAATCTGGTTCCTCTATATATGCTAAAAACTGTTTTATTAGATTAAGGTGTTGCCCCGAAAAAAGTGTCTTAAAAGGTACCTGTTTTTCCTTAAATTTTTGAATGATTGGAATCTGTTTAATTAATTCAGGTCTTGTTCCAAAACAAACTAAATACATATTTCATATTATAAAGAGTTAAACTTATTTTATCTAAACAAGTTGTTTTCTAGAGATTTCTTTAATTGGTTTATTATTACTGCACTTAAAAAGCAGAATATGTATATAAAAGTAAATAAATTAGCTAATACAATTCCTGTATTCGCTATTTTAAAAATTAAATCAATAGTGTTATCTGCATCTCCAAAAACTAAGTAGTTAGAAACTGAAGTCACATAAAAAATTAATATGGAGTATTTAAAAATTCTGTCTTTTGACTCAAATATATATCTATATATAAGAATCAATACTGGTATTCGATAATCATAATTTGAATATAAACCTACAAAAATAAATATTGTTATTATTGAAAAGTTTAAATATGAATTTTCATTTGAAAAAAAGGTGATATTTTTGTTTTTAAAATAGGTTAAATAAACAAAACCTAGCAAAGTTAGTGTTATTGATACATAAATAAGTCCTAGATTGTTGATTTGAAATAATTCATTTATATTTCGAGAATGTGCAAGGTTGCCAAAAGACATTGTAAGACCATCCATCCAGCCTCCAAGAATTAATTCGTAGTCTATCGTCTTTTCTACTGACTTTGTACTATTTAAATCAATACCAAGAACTTTATTATTACCTTGAAAATGAAAAATATAAAAGAAGAAAAGAGTAATTATTAAATATAAACCAGTAGTTAAAAATCTTGTTTTTTCCTTCATATTCCATAAAATAATGAGTATTGCTCCAAAAACTACTACTGTGTAATACTTTACAAAAACAAGCAACCCAAGAAAAAATGATGTGATATTTATATTGTTTTTGTAATTTTTTAAACATAGATAAAGAGTGATGAATATTAATATGTCCAAATTCATTCTTTCTAATAAAAAATTGGTCGGTGGCCCAATAGCTAATAAAAACAAAAAGAAAGAGCTATCGTTATTTAATTTAACTTGGTTGTGATAAAATTTACTAATAATCAAAAAACATATTCCAGTAATTAAAACACCAACTAAATATATATTGCTTATCTTTATTCTTAAGAAGTTATCAATAATTGGTCCATAAAAAGTTTCATAAGGACATGAGTGATAAATATTGTTTGAGAAATTATAATTTTGAGGTTTAGGAAGCTCTAGAAAAGAATTAAATTTGTAAACATTGCAATTAATTGCATTTAAAGGATTTTGAAGATCTAAAAATCTTAAATCTGTCTCATAAATATTTGCGGATAGTCTTCTATTTAATGAATTAAAATACTCAGATAAATTTGATACAAATCTTAAAAAATAAAAAACTAAAGGTACAAACATTACAAATTTTGTTTCATTCTGGTTCAGATTTTTAATGTAAATTTTTTTTAAGTAAATTAGAACAAAAAGAATTAATAAGTTTGTGAAATATTGGTATTCCCAAAAAAGAGAATAAATTAATACAGATAAAGAAAAGCTAAACAATTTATCTTTGAGGATTTGCTCATTTAGATAATGAAAATAAAGAAGATAAATCAAAAATGGGGATATAACTGAGAAAAAATTAATTATCTGTAAAGAATTTTGAAAAATAAAAATGTATTGAAAAAGTGTTGTCAATGCAATTAAAAATATTAGAAACAAACTTTTGTTTTTAAATTTGAATAAATAAGCTGTAAACAGAAATCCTAGATTTATGACACCTTGAAAGAGATTATAAAATCTATAACTTTGAAACGATTCTATGTAAATAACTTGATCCTGAATTTCAAAAGTTTTAACTTTCCCAATACACTTTATATTTGATATCTCACTTGTAATGCTTATAGGTACATATAAATTTTTAATTTCTAAATTTTTTATTTCTGGATAATTTTCAAATTTATTTACTGAAATTTTACATTGCTCAAATTCATCAAGGTTCTTTGTAAAATCTTGATTAAAAATACTAGGACTTGAAAATTGAAAAACAAAAATTAAAAGTATGAAAAATAAAGAATAAATGATTATTTCAGTTGATTTTTTTTGAAAACTCAACATATAAAAGAATGATAGTTGTAAGTATCTAAATAAATATGTTTATTTCAAATTATTAATTACAAGTCTGAACATAAATTTTAAATGTTCAAATATTGTTCTTAAAAATCTGATTTTAGAAGACCCTGTTCTTCTAGTAGTTAGGGCACAAGGGAAATCATAGTAACTTGCACCATTGATTATTGACTTTACATACAACTCAGTTACTGAAACAAATCCATATGTCTCTATTTTGATATTTTTAACATTTTCTAATCTGTAAATTTTTAACAAAGAAGTAAACGTGTAAATATCCTCTTTGAGAATAAAACTATAAATACCATTTGCTGTTTTACTAATAAGTTTTCTTATAGCACCTACACCCTCCGTTTTTCCTTTTGGATGATAAGGAGATGCACTAACAATATCAAAATTATTTTTAATAATATCTAACATCGGATCAATAAGTAGTGGATCAAATGTACTATCACTATCTAAAAACCCAATAAAATCTGTGTTTACATTATCAATTGAAGTCTTTAAGAAACCTCCAAGATTCAGATTTGTACCGTGTCTAATTATCCTGTAATAAGATAAGTTATTAAAGTATTTTTTTAATTCTGTAAAAGTACTGTCTTCACTCCCATCATCTATTAAAAGAAAATTAACTA
>CENJ01026125.1_pt1 | contig 22708 bp, 21 predicted proteins | sample 356161 | NCBI WGS metagenome assembly CENJ01 (sample SAMEA2619531, study PRJEB7988) | marine metagenome | biome: marine biome (ENVO:00000447); feature: surface water layer (ENVO:00002042); material: "saline water (ENVO:00002010), including plankton (ENVO:xxxxxxxx)" | depth 5 m
GGATCTAGTGCCGCAAGGCGTGGGGGTTCGACTCCCTTTACCCGCACTAACATTTAAAATGGCATGAGTTGACCCTTTGTGCCATTTTTAAATTGAACATAAAATAAAAATATGGACGTTAGCATTAAAAACTTAGATGCACTTAACGCTGTTCTTACAGTAAAAATTTCTAATGAAGACTATAAAGCACCTTATGATTCTTCATTAAAAAACTACAGAAAACAAATGCAACTTCCTGGATTTAGGAAAGGTCATGTGCCAACTAGTATTATTAAAAAGAAGTATGGCCCTTCGATATTAGCAGAAGAAATAGATAAAATTTTAAATAAATCTATTTATGATCATATTACTGAAAATAAATTAAATATTTTAGGCAACCCACTACCAATTGAAGATGAAAAAATTAAGGCAGATTGGAATAACCCAAGTGACTTTGAATTTAAGTATGAATTAGGAATTGCTCCAGAATTTAGTTTGGAGCTCCCTGGAAGATATAAATTTACAAGATATCAGCCCAAAATAGACGAGTCCTTAATCAATAAGCAAAGCGATGATTTTGCTAGAAGATATGGTAAACTTATAAGCGTAGAAAAAGCGGGAGACAGAGATATGATTCTTGCAAATTTTAAAGAATTAGATGAGAATGGCAGTATTGTTAAAGAAGGATTTAATCAGAGTTCAACGATTTCACTGGAGTTTATTAATGATAAAAAATCTAAGAAAAGATTATTGGGGTGTAAAGCAAAAGACACCTTCAAATTAGACCCAAAAAAAATATCTAGAGGTGAAGCAGACATGGCAGCCATGCTAGGAATAGATAAGGAAAGAGCTAAACTTTATTTAAGAGATGTTTTTATGACTGTTAACGAAGTAAAAACATTAGAGCCAGCAAATTTAGATATAGCACTTTTTGATAAAATTTATGGGGCTGGTGAAGCAAAAACATTAGAAGAATTTAGGAATAAGGTAAAAGAGGACTTAAATAAAATGTTTATTGCTGATATTGATAGGCTTCTTAAAAATGAAATTTCTAAAACTTTAATTAAAAAACTCAGAATAAAACTTCCAGATACCTTTTTGAAAAAATGGATTTTATCATCCAATAAAGAAGCTAAAAAAGAAGATATTGATAAAGAATATGATAATTATTCAAATGGGCTCAAATGGCAACTTATTGAGAATTTTATAATTAAAAACCAAAATATTAAAGTATCAGCAGAAGAATTGATGAAATTCACCATGGATTTAATGGGAAATCAGTATGTTCAATATGGAATGATGATTCCAGAAGAAGAGGAGCTGAAAAAAACTGCTGAAAAAGTGTTATCTAATAAAGATGAAGGAAGAAAAATAAATGATATGATTTATGACAAAAAAGTCATGGATTTTCTAAAAAGCACTATGAAGATCAATGATAAATTTCTCAATCATGAAGATTTTACTAAAAAGGTAGCAGAGCTCACTCAATAAATTCCTAACTTTAAAAAAAAGAAATAATTATGTACAATAGCAGCGAAGAATTTAGAAAATATGCTACAAAGCACATGGGTATATCAAGCTCAACTTTAGACAAGTACAATTCAATATTACCAAACATTCCTGTTGGAATGACTCCAAATATTATTGAAGAAAGGCAAATGAATATTGCGGTGATGGATGTATTTTCTAGATTGATGATGGACAGAATTATATTTCTTGGAACTGCTATTGATGACTATGTAGCCAATATCATCACTGCTCAATTACTCTTTTTAGAATCTATGGATGCTAAAAGAGATATTCAGATTTATATTAATTCACCAGGAGGTTCCGTTTATGCTGGTTTGGGTATTTATGATACCATGCAATATATAAATCCAGATATATCTACTATTTGTACAGGTATGGCTGCGTCAATGGGAGCAGTATTATTATGTGCTGGTCAAGATGGGAAAAGAACAGGACTGAAACACTCTAGAGTAATGATTCATCAACCTTTAGGAGGAGCTCAAGGTCAAGCATCAGATATAGAGATAACAGCTAGAGAAATACAGAAGCTCAAAAAAGAATTGTATGATATTATTTCACATCACACCAAAAAAGATTACAAAACTGTTTGGAAAGACAGTGATAGAGATTATTGGATGACATCTGAAGAGGCCAAAAAATATGGCATGATAGATGAAGTACTAACTAGAAAATAATAAATGTCTAAAACTTCAGAAGAAAGTATAAGATGTTCTTTTTGCGGTAGAGAGAAGAAAGAGGTAAATGTATTAATTGCCGGTATTACTGGTCATATTTGTGACTCTTGTATAAGCCAAGCTCATCTCATTGTTAAAGAAGAAGGAGGATTAAAGTCTAAAAAAGAAATTGAAGAAACTTTAAAACTTCTTACTCCCAAAGAAATAGTTGATAAACTCAATAAACATGTTATAGGGCAAGATGAAGCTAAAAAAGTTCTTTCAGTAGCTGTTTATAATCATTATAAAAGACTACTTCAAAAAAACAATGTAAATGATAGTATAGAGATTGAAAAATCTAATGTTATCATGGTTGGAGAAACTGGTACAGGGAAAACATTACTTGCTAGGACAATAGCTAATTTATTAAATGTCCCATTTTGTATTGCAGATGCAACAGTCTTAACAGAAGCTGGATATGTGGGGGAAGATGTAGAAAGTATTTTATCTAGACTGCTTCAAGCTGCAGACTATAATGTTCAATCAGCCGAAAGAGGAATTGTTTTTATTGATGAAATTGATAAAGTTGCAAGAAAAAGTGACAATCCATCTATTACAAGAGACGTCTCGGGTGAAGGAGTACAGCAAGCAATGCTCAAGCTATTAGAAGGAGCACAAGTAAGCGTTCCGCCTCAGGGTGGAAGAAAACATCCTGAACAAAAAATGATTCAGATTGACACTAAAAACATTCTCTTCATTTGTGGTGGTGCGTTTGACGGTATTTCAAAAATCATTGAAAGAAGAGTAAAAAGTCAATCTATAGGTTTTAATTCACTTTCTGATGAAGAATTTAATGATGAGAAAATGCTATCTCATGTAAACCAATTAGATATTAAAAAATATGGTCTTATTCCTGAGCTAATTGGGAGATTTCCTGTTTTAACTTATTTGCATCCTCTAACAAAAGAAACTTTAATAAGTATTTTAACAGACCCTCAAAATGCATTAATTAAGCAATATGTTAAACTTTTTGAAATGGATGATGTTAAGCTCATTATAAAAGAAGAAGTTTTAAATTATATTGTTGATAAGGCCATTCTTCTTAAACTAGGAGCAAGAGGTTTAAGATCCATTTGCGAAGCAATTTTAACTGAGTCTATGTTTAATGCACCTGAAAAAGATATAAAAGAGCTTATAATAGATATTTCTTACGCTGAAAAGCAATTTTTAAAATCAAAAATCAGTAAACTTAAAGTTGCTTAAGTCTTCTTGCTATAACACATTATTTTAAAATTATGAGGATTCTCATTGTCCTTAATGTGTTTCATAATTTCTGTTGAATTCCAATTATCTAAATTAACATCCGGGAAAAAAGTATCTCCTTCAAAAAACTCATCTATATGAGTAATATACATTCTATCTATTAAATTAAAATCTAAAAACTTTTTATAAATTTCCCCACCACCAATAACAAAAATCTCTTCATTATCTCCAAAATTCATACAACTCAAGCTTTCTTCAATAGAATTAACAACCAAACAACCATTTGCTTCAAAAGATTTATTTCTTGTTATAATAATATTGGTTCTGTTTCTTAGAGGTCTATATTTTTCTGGAATACTTTCATAATTTTTTCTACCCATAATCACAGGGTGACTAGTAGTTGAATCCATAAAAAATTTCATGTCTTTAGGTAAGTGCCAAATCAGTTGATTATTTTTTCCAATAGCCCTATTATTAGAAATGGCTACTATTAATGAAACTATCATATAGAAACAGCAGCTTTTATATGAGGATGAGGATCATAATTTAAGAGTTCAAAGTCCTCAAACTTAAAATTATTAATATTCTTAACAGATGGATTAATTTTCATAATAGGTAAAGAACGAAAATCTCTTGATAGCTGCTCTTTAGCTTGTTCTAAGTGATTGTTGTAAAGATGAACATCTCCAAATGTGTGAATAAAATCTCCGGGATCTAAATTAGTAACTTGAGCCACCATCATTGTGAATAGTGCATAGGAAGCAATATTAAAAGGAACCCCTAAAAAAGTATCAGCACTTCTTTGATAGAGCTGACAAGATAATTTATTGTCACTAACATAGAATTGAAAAAAAGCATGACAAGGAGGTAAAGCAGCCTTCCCATCAAAAACATTTTCGGAAAAAGTCTTTGAAGTATCTGGAAGAACACTTGGATTCCAAGCAGAAACAATCATTCTTCTACTATTTGGATTATTTTTTATTTGACTTATTAATTCATTAATTTGATCTACGCCATCAGAATTCCAATTTCTCCATTGATGACCATATACTGGGCCTAAATCTCCATTTTGATTTGCCCAAGAGTCCCAAATTTTTACATTATTATCTTTTAAATATTTAATATTTGTTTCTCCTTTTATAAACCAGAGCAATTCGTGAATAATTGATTTTAAATGTAATTTTTTGGTAGTTAAAAGCGGAAATCCTTCAGAAAGATCAAAACGCATTTGGTACCCAAAAGTGCTAATAGTTCCAGTTCCAGTACGATCTCCTTTTTGAACGCCATTCTCTAGAATATGATTTAATAATTTATGGTACTGCTTCATGCAATTTTATTGAAGAATAAAAATAGAATGTATTTAATCAAATAGAGTTATAAGATTTAAAAACTTATTAACGATAAATTAAAAAGTCATTCCAACAATTGTTGCTGATAATAAAGAAGCTAATGTACCAGCCAAGAGTGCTTTCATACCAAGCTCAGATAGTAACTTTCTTTTTGTTGGAGCCAAAGCGCCAATACCTCCTATCTGAATACCAATTGAAGCAAAATTTGCAAACCCACATAACATATAAGTAGCCATAGTTATTGATTTATCTTCAAAAAAAGCACCAGATGATTTAAGTTCTCCTAAGCTTATATAACCAATAAACTCAGTCATAATTAACTTTTCTCCTATTAATCTACCAACTAAAGTGATATCCTCACTACATACTCCTAAAATCCACATAAAAGGAGCAAAAATATAACCCAATATTACTTGTAATGAAAGTTCATTAAACTGTCCATCACTAAAATTATTGATAAATGAATTAAACCCTGTTAAGGATCCGATTTTTGTTAAAATAAAATTTCCCATCGCTAAAAAAGCAATAAATACTAATAGCATAGAAGCAACATTAACGGCTAATTTTAACCCTTCAATAGTCCCATTTGAAATTGCATCTAAGACATTACTTCCAATTTTTTCTTTAGAAACTTCTACATTGGAATCTATTTTATCAGACTGAGGAATTAAAATTTTTGAAATTATAATTGCTCCAGGAGCAGCCATAAAAGATGCTGCTAAAAGATGTTTTGCAAATTTTAATCTTTCTACATCATCATCTCCTCCTAAAAAAGCAATATAGGCTGCTAAAACTCCTCCTGCTAGAGTCGCCATTCCTCCTGTCATCACTAATAAAATTTCTGACCTATTCATTTTGGCTAAATAAGCCTTAATCATTAAAGGAGACTCTGTTTGACCTAAAAAAATATTGCCTGCCACCGATAAACTTTCTGCCCCTGATAATTTTAATAATTTAGTCATTAATAGAGCAAGAGAATAAACAATCTTTTGAATTATTCCTAAATAGAAGAGAAGACTTGTTAAAGCCGAAAAAAAGATTATGGTCGGTAATACCTGAAATGCAAATATAAAGCCATGCTTTTCAGTATCTAAAAATGAATCAAAAAGAAAATCTGCTCCAGCTTTACTAAAATCTAAAATATAAACAAATACCTTACCTAATAATTCAAAGGCTAACCTAAAATATTCAAGAAAAGAAATATTAAATGGATTGAGTATTAAAAAAGCTAATAAAATTTGAAATCCTAAACCAATTACAACAATCTTCCACTGAATTTTTTTTCTTTGTTCACTAAATAAAAAGGCAATAGCCAAAATAAAAACTAAACCTAATAAACCTCTAAAAATTGACATCATTAAAATATATTACAGTTCTAATTTAATTTGGAATAAGTATGAATATCTTTCTCAATAAGTAAATTTAATTTTTCTAAATTAACTGAAATAATTTTCATTTTTGAAATTATTTTTTCTGGTATAAGTTGACCATTTTCTAGAGTTGCAATTTTTTGATCCCCATTTTGTAAAATAAGTGATGAATTTCCGTACATATCGTTAACAACAAAAATTGAATCAATTAGCGTTTTACTTTCAGGTATATTTTCAAAAAAAAGTGTAGAGTCTTGTAAATTCCATGAACCGTATACATTATCTACGTTAAATATATTTTCGTTTTTATTTTTTTGAATTGAAAGTATATACTTTTCATCTCTCGGGACAGTTGAGGAGGTTCCATTTGAAAAGGTTACATAATCAATTTCCCATTCACCAATAATTTGTTGCTCCACAGAATGATTACACCCTGATGATAAAAATAATAGAAATATAAGAATTGTATTAATTCTCTTTTCTGTTATTAATTTCATCTCTAAATCTAGAAGCTGCTTCATAATCTTCATTATCAATAGAGTTTTTAAGCTGTTTCTTAAGCTCCTTTAAGGTCATTCTTTCTGTCGGATTTTTTGTAATTTCCTCCAGATTTATTTCAGGTGTAATATCTTCATTTTCGGTCAATTCCTCATCATCTAAAATAATTCCTGCAGAATTTAAAACAAATTCATAAGTATAAATTGGTGATTCAAATCGAACTGCGAGAGCAATAGCATCGGAGGTTCTAGAGTCAATTTCTACTTCTTTGCCATTCTGTTCGCAAATTAATCTTGCAAAAAAAATTCCTTCCACTAAATTGTAAATGATCACCTCAACTAAATTAATTTTAAAATTATCAGCAAAATTTTTAAATAAATCATGAGTCAAAGGTCTACTTGGTGTCATTTTTTCTAGTTCTATGGCAATTGCTTGAGCTTCAAATCCACCAATTATAATGGGAAGTCTCCTCTTTCCAATAACTTCTGAAAGCACTAAAGCGTAAGCTCCCGATTGGGTTTGACTGTAGGATAACCCAGCGATATCTAACTTTATTTTCTCCATAGATAGTTCAACATTAAAGTTTATAATGTCTTATTTATAAAGATAATTAAAATCTATGATTTTTATTGAGAAGATTTAAAATTATTGATTGCCGAAGTAAGTCTTGGTAAAACTTCAAAAGCATCTCCAATTATTCCATAATCTGCTGCTTTGAAAAAAGGAGCTTCTGGATCAGTGTTAATAACTACAATAACTTTACTCCCATTTACACCAGCAAGATGTTGAATAGCACCAGAAATACCAGCAGCAATATATAAATTAGGTCTAATTGCAACCCCAGTTTGACCAACATGTTCATGATGTGGTCTCCATCCTATATCCGCAACTGGTCTTGAACAAGCAGTAGTTGCTCCCAAAGAATTGGCTAATTCTTCAACAATTCCCCAATTTTCAGGTCCTTTCAGTCCTCTTCCAGCAGAAACTACCAATTCTGCTTCTGGTAATGGAATTCCATCTCCAAGTGGCTTTAATTCTTTAACTTTTATTCTTGCTTCCCCTAAATCTTCATTAATTTCAGTGATCAAAGCGGTTGTTTTATTTTCCTTAGGGGGGATAGAGTTTGGTAAAATTGAAATTACCTTAATGGGTGTGTGAACACTTACAAATGCAATGGCTTTGCCAGAAAAAACATTTGTTTTAACAATAAATTCATCAGATTTTTCAGGAAATGATATGGCTCCAGATATATGACCAGCTTCTAAATTTGCAGCAACTCTTGGACCTACTGCTTTACCAGTTTGATCTTGAGATAATACGATATATTCACAATTATATTTTTTTACTGCATTAATTATAAGATTTGATAATAATTGTTCGTTTCTCTCATTAATACTTTTACAAATAAGAACATGCTCAGCTCCAAAATTTCCAGTTTCTAAAAGTAAAGAATCTGATACGTCGCCATAAGTTAATAAAGTCACATTTCCCAAGCTCTTACCATAAGTTATGGTCTCCTGAACTGCTTTAGTTAATTTATCTTTAATTTCTACAAATACTAATACTGACATAACTATATAACTTTTGATTCATTGTGTAATAATTCTACTAGTTCCTCCATATTTTCAGGATCAACATACTTACACCCTGTCTTAGGGTTAGGTAATTCAAACTTAACAACAGATGTTAAAGCTTTTTGTTCTACAGGTTCAATCACTTTTAAAGGTTTGGTTCTCGCTGCCATAATTCCTCTCATATTTGGAATTCTTTGCTCAGCCATTCCCTTTGAAGCACTTAGAACAAAAGGGAAATCAACTTCCACCACTTCCAATCCACCTTGAACGTCTCTTTCAAGAACTGCTTTAGAACCTTCAGTTTCTAATTTCGAAGCTAATGAAACAAATGGCATTTCTAAAAGTGCAGATAACATAGAGCCTATTTGAGAACCATTATAGTCAATAGTTTCCTTTCCTGTCATAATAATATCATAATCTTCGTTGGCTGCATAATCTGCAATTTGTTTAGCAACGAAATATGAATCAGTTGGATTAGCATTAATTCTTACCGCATCATTAGCTCCAATTGCTAAGGCTTTCCTTATCGTGGGGTCGTCTGATGAGTTTCCAACGGTAATTGTTGTGACAGTTCCTCCATTTGACTCGACTAACTCTAAAGCTCTTACAAGTGCATACCATTCATCATATGGATTAACTATATACTGAACACCATTTTGATCAAATTTTGAATTATTATCAACAAAGTTAATTTTACTCGTAGTATCAGGAACTTTACTTATACATACTAATATTTTCATAAAATAAATTAATATAGATTAATATTTTAAAGTTATGTAATTCTTTTAAAAAGACTTAAAATTATTCTCATTTTATTATGCATGCATAATAAAATTTCATTAATGGAAAATATTTAATATATAATTTGTTAAAAAAATTAAATAATATTTAAAAAGTCTCATTTTATGATTTACTTTTGGCAAAATTTATACAATGAGAACGGTTCAATATAGAGAAGCTCTTAGAGAGGCAATGGTGGAAGAAATGAGAAAAGACGAAACAGTTTTTTTAATGGGTGAAGAAGTTGCCGAATATAATGGTGCTTACAAGGTGTCTCAAGGAATGTTGGATGAATTTGGTCCTAAAAGAGTAATTGATACGCCTATTGCTGAGCTTGGTTTTGCTGGAATAGCTGTTGGTGCAGCTATGAATGGTCTTAGACCAATTGTTGAATTCATGACTTGGAATTTTGCATTATTAGCCACCGATCAAATTATTAATAGTGCAGCAAAAATGCTTCAAATGAGTGGAGGACAATACTCTTGTCCTATTGTTTTTCGAGGGGGAAATGGACCAGCAGGCCAATTGGCTGCAACTCACTCACAGAGTTTTGAATCTTTTTATGCGCATGTTCCAGGACTTAAAGTAGTAACTCCATCTAATCCATATGACGCGAAAGGATTGTTAAAGTCCGCTATTAGAGATAATGATCCTGTCTTAATAATGGAATCTGAAAAAATGTACGGAGATAAAGGTGAAATACCCGAGGGTGAATATTTGATTCCTATTGGCAAAGCTGATATTAAGCAAAAAGGTGACCATGTTACTATAGTTTCTTTTGGTAAAATTTTAAAAGTTGTTCAGGAAGCTGCTGATGTACTAGAAAAAGATGGGATTTCGTGTGAAATAATTGATTTAAGATCAGTTCGCCCAATTGATTATGAATGTGTTGTAAATTCTGTCAAAAAAACAAACCGTTGTGTGGTTGTTGAAGAAAGCTGGCCATTAGCATCTATTTCTGGAGAAATTGCTTACCATTTACAGAGACATGCATTTGATTATTTAGATGCTCCAGTTATGAGAGTTATGCAAGCTGATACCCCATTTGCATTTTCAAAAGTTTTAATTGAAGAAGCACTTCCAAGTGTTCAAAAAATAATTGATTCAGTAAAATCCAGTCTGTACGTTAGTTAAATTATTAAAGAGCTGAGATTAATAAGTCAAGGTTTTTGTGCGGTAGGTCAAATGCTTCCCCCAAAATAGAGGAAGTCAACGTTCCATTATATATGTAAACTCCATGTCTAAAACCTTTAGCGCTTTGAATCAACTTTTCACAACCACCACTATCAGCAATTTCAATCAATAAGGGAGAAAATATATTACTAAGACTATAACTTGCTGTTCTAGATACTCTTGAACCTATATTTGGAACGCAATAATGAATGACGTCGTGTTTAATAAATGTTGGTTTTTGATGAGTGGTAATTTTCGATGTTTCAAAGCACCCCCCTTTATCAATACTAACATCTACAATTACAGATCCTGATTTCATTTTCTTAACCATATCTTCGCTAACTACACAAGGTGTTCTAAAAGAAGAAGCACTAATTGCGCCAATTGCTACATCGCATCTTTTTAATGCTTTCTCTAAAACTTTGGGTTGAATTACGGATGTAAATACTTTGTGTCCTATCTCATTTTGTAACCTTCTTAGCTTAAATAATGAATTATCAAATACCTTAACAGAAACTCCTAATGCTAATGCAGCACTTGCCGCAAATTGTCCAACAGTCCCAGCTCCAATAATTACTAATTCTGGAGGAGAAATTCCTGCAACTCCACCTAACATTAAACCTTTTCCATTATTAGCATTACTCATTAACTCAGCAGCGATAAGAAAAGATGTTGTTCCTGCTATCTCTCCCATGGACCTGATCAATGGAAAAGAACCGTTTTCATCTTCAATATAATCCCAAGCAATTGCTGTAATTTTTTTTGACATTAATTTTTCCAAGGCATCTTTAGGTTGGACTGTCAATTGTAAAGCAGAAAATAGTATCTGCTTATATTTCATCAATGAAATTTCTTTATTATTTGGGGGACTGACTTTTAAGATAATATCTGCCTGATAAACTTCTTTTGTATCATGTATTATTTCCGCTCCTAACTCACTATAATCAGAATCCGAAAAATTAGCTTTTTGTCCTGCACCAGATTCAACAACTACCCTATGACCATTAGCAACAAGAAATCCAACAGATTCTGGAACTAAAGCTACTCTTTGTTCTTGAAGTTCAGTTTCTTTAGGGATACCAATATATAAACTTTGATTTTTTTGACCTATTTCTAACATTTCTTCCTTTGGAGAAAGAGAAGCTTGAAAAGCCAATGATTTTAACGCATCTCCGGATAAACTCATGTCTCAATAGTAATTTTACGTAAATTATTCTCAATATTAATATCAATCTTTACGTAATTATTTGGTAAAAAGTTATGGATTTTTTCTGGCCATTCAATAAAACAAAGATTTTTACCATATAATATTTCTAGCAATCCTATATTTTCTATTTCATTTTCATTTTCAATTCTATAACAATCAACATGATAAATAGACTGACTTTTATTTCCTAAATAAGTGTTGATGATACTAAAAGTAGGTGAACTGGCTTCTTTAATTCCAAAAAGAGCAACTATATACTTTATCAAAGTAGTCTTTCCACTGCCCATTTCTCCATCAAACAAAAAAATACGATTATTAGAGGATAACTTATGTATTTTTTCAGCAACCTTGGAAAGATCATTAATAGAATTAACAGAGAATGTGATGGGAGACATTATTTTGAGGCTATGTAAATAAGTTCTGAAGGATTAAGTCTCAACTTTTCATAATCAAAATCCTTTAAAGATTCTTTAGGATCAAAAATATTTATTTTAAACCCAACTTTTTCAAGTTTTTTAGGATAATCTAAACCATATAATCTAAGATGATCTTTTTGCCAAAAATGGATTTCTCTTTCCTTAGGATCAGTGATATTTGAATCTTCATAAGTTTCTTGATTGTTATAATCAATAGGAACTTGAAAAATCCCCCAGCCGCCTTTCTTCATAACACGATATAACTCTTTCATACATTGATAATCATCTTCCACATGTTCTAAAACATGGTTGCAAAATATTACATCGAAAGAATTCTCTTCAAGAGGAATTTGATGCAAATCAAAATGAATATCTGCAATTGGAGATACCATATCAGCAGTCAAATAGTCGATATTTTTTTGTTTTTTAAATATTGGATAAAAACATTGCTCAGGTGCTATGTGAAGAACTTTTTGTTTATCAACTTTAAAAAAGTTACTTTTTTTAAGGTACAACCACATGAGTCTATGTCTCTCTAATGTTAAATCGTAAGGACATAATACATTTTCTCTATGAGCAGTGCTAGAACCATAAGAAAGGAATTTTCTAAAATTTTTTTCACATACAGGACAGTGAACTTTATTTCCAGAATATGCAAAAGGAGCAAAAAATTTAAAAATATAACTCAACCTAATTAAAAGTGGCCTTGGAAGTGAATTGAGTAAATATTTATATAGCTTTTTCATTTTAGAAGCTGGTCTATTTCTTGAGCATAATCAAAAGAATCGTCTCTGTAAAAGTGCAATTCAGGCATTTTTCTTAGTTGATTTCTTACTTCCTTGCTTAATTCATGTCTAATCAATTTTGAATGATCTAGAATATTCTGAAAAGATGCATCGTTATTCTTACCACCAAAAATACTTATATAAACTTTAGCGATAGATAAATCAGGGCTCATCCTTACAACTGTTGTAGTAATCATAGCTCCTTTGGCAATTATAATAGCATTTTGCTGGAAGAATTTTCCCAATTCTTTTTTAATTACACTGGCTATTTTTTCTTGTCTTACACTCATAGAATTTGCAAATTTAGAAAAAGAGATCACTTTAACACAATACTATTGCATATTGATTTTTGTAGATCTATTAGTTAACTAAGTATGTTAACTTTGCTTTAGAAATTATAATGAAAAACTTATTAAGAATAGCGAAAATCACATTACAGTTTAGAAAATCTCTTTTTTTAAACTTGGGGTTTAACATTCTAGGAATGTTTTTTTCTATATTTTCATTTGCCATGATTATCCCTCTTTTAAGAATCATTTTTAATTCTTCGATGGATGTTTTTCAGAAAATGGTTAATTCTTACAATGGAATTTTTAGTTGGTCAAAAGAAGGAATTGTAGATTTTGTTAATTTTAGTCTTGCTCAGTATGCTATAACCAATGGTAGGTATTCCACACTTATTCTTATATGTGGATTTTTGGTGGTGATGGTGTTTTTAAAAAATACTTTTACTTTTTTAAGTACCTTTTTTCTTTCTGATCTAGTTCAGTCCTCCATTAAAAGCTTAAGAGAGTTAATGTATCAAAAAGTATTAATACTTCCATTAAAATTTTTTTCTGAGGAAAAGAAAGGGGATTTACTATCAATGTTTTCAGCTGACTTAAAAGAAGTTGAACTATCTATAAAAGCCACTACTAATGCAATTTTTAAAGATCCTTTTTATGTATTGGGATATTTTTTAACCCTTTTCGTTATTAGTTTTAAGTTAACTATTTTCATTGTCTTATTTTTACCTTTTGCTGGTTTTATTATATCAAAAATCAGTAATGGACTTAGAAAAAGATCTCAAAAAGGCCAAGAAAACCTAGGTAGTATTTTATCCCTAACTGAAGAAACTTTATTTGGACTAAGAATTATTAAAAGTTTCAATGCTCAAAAATTTATGAAAAACAGATTTAACGATAAGAGTTATTCTTTGTATAACTTAATGTTAGGAATTAATCGACGTGTTTATTTAGCTTCTCCAGTTAGTGAATTTTTGGGAGTTTTAGCGACCTCAGGAGTGTTACTTTATGGTGGAAATTTAGTTTTTAAAGGAGAAATACAACCCGATGTATTTATTGGTTATTTAATTTTATTTTCTCAACTTATAAGTCCTTTTAAATCCATTTCTAAAGCCATATATGACTCATCACAAGGAATTGCAGCACTTGAAAGAATTGAAAAAATTACTTTGGAGAAAACAATGATTTCAGATATTGAATCAAATGAAGAAAAATTCATTTTTTCAAAAGAAGTAAGTTTTAATAAAGTCTCCTTTAAATATGATAAAGATGATGTTCTTAATAATATTTCTTTTAAAATTAGTAAAGGGGAAACTGTTGCAATTGTTGGACATTCTGGAGCAGGTAAATCAACAATAGCAGATTTATTAATACGTTACTATGACGTCCAATCAGGATCCATCAAAATTGATAATAAAAATATTCAAGAATTAAGCTTAAATCAACTAAGGGATTTAATGGGAGTTGTAACACAAGAATCTATATTGTTTAATGACTCTGTTATCAATAATATAGGCCTGGGACTTAGAGAAATTGACCATAATCAAGCAATTAAATCTTCCAAAATGGCTAATGCACACGATTTTATTGAAAATATGGAAAAAAAATACCATACTCAGATTGGTGATGCAGGGAATAAATTATCAGGTGGAGAAAAACAAAGGTTAAGTATTGCAAGAGCTATTTATAAAAATCCTGAAATCTTAATTTTAGATGAAGCAACTTCCTCTCTAGATACTAAATCTGAAAAATCAGTTCAACAAGCATTGGATAGATTGATGAAGAACAGAACATCTTTAGTCATTGCTCATAGACTTTCTACCATTCAAAATGCAGATAAAATAATTGTATTGGATAAAGGAAAAATTGTTGAAATGGGGAGCCATGAAGAACTGATTGAAAAAAATAATTTTTATAAAAACTTTATTGACATGCAATCTTTTAGCTAATGTATGTAAAACCAAAAAAATATCTTGGTCAACATTTTTTATTAGATGATTCTATAAGTCAAAGGATTTCTGCTTCTTTATGTATTGAAAAAAATCATAATTTAATTGAAATAGGACCAGGAACTGGCGCATTAACCAAGTTTTTGTTACAAGAAAAAATAAACTTAGTTACATTCGAAATTGACCAAGAATCTATTGAATATTTAAATCTCAATTTTCCAAATTTAAAAGTATATAACCAAGATATTTTAAATGTTAACTGGGCTACATTATTCAATAATAATTTTTCTGTAACTGGAAATTTTCCTTATAATATTTCATCTCAAATTTTATTTAAAATATATGAAAATAGAGACAGAGTAGATCAAATGGTGGGAATGTTTCAAAAAGAGGTGGCTGAAAGGTTGTGCTCTGGACCAGGAACTAAAAAATATGGAATTCTTTCAGTTTTAATTCAAGCATTTTATAATGTTAATTACCTTTTTACAGTAAATGAAGATGCATTTGATCCTCCACCAAAAGTTAAATCTGGAGTCGTAAAAATTATAAGAAATAATATTAAGAAATTAGACTGTGATGAAAAACTTTTTTTCAGAGTGGTGAAAGCTGTCTTTAATCAAAGGAGGAAAATGGCCAGAAATTCCTTAAAAGCTATGTTTGGTGATAATAAAATTGATCACTTGTTATTAACCAAAAGACCAGAGCAACTTTCAGTAAATGATTTTATTGAACTAACTAAGTTGTTAGAATCCAAAATTAAGTAAGGATATTCCAGCTAATAATTCCTATTTTAGCGTAGATTAATTCTCAACACTTTTGTAATGCAATTTGAATTAACTAAGGAATTTATAGACCAAATAATTTTAGCTCTTGAAAAAGAAGATAGTGGATATATAGTTGAAGCCATAAATCCGTTACACCCTGCTGATATAGCTGAAATATTGGAAATTATTAATCTTACTCAAGCTCAATTTTTATATCAATTATTGGACGAAAAGTTAGCATCAGAAGTCTTAGTTGAAATTGAAGAAGATACTAGAGAACAGTTCTTGGAATCTTTTTCTCCAAAAGAAATTGCAGAGTCTGTTGAAAAGATGGATGCTGATGATGCTACAGATATTATTCAAGATTTACCAGAAGAAATACAAGAAGAAGTTTTAGAAGCATTGCAAGACGAAGATCATTCTTCAGATATTTCAATGCTGATGAATTATGATGAAAACAGTGCTGGGGGAATAATGGATACTGAATTTATTTCTGCGAACTGGAATTGGACTGTCAAAAATGCTTTAAAAAAACTAAGAGAGCAGGTAGAAAATGTAGATCAAGTTTACACAATTTATGTAGTTGATTCTTCAAAAAAATTTAAGGGTATTCTTTCTTTAAAAAGGTTTTTGTATGCATCGGACGATACCCTGATAAAGGATATTTATAGAAAAGATTCTATTACAGTTTTTGACAACGAAGAAGCAGAATTAGTGGCCTCTAAAATGGAAAAATATGACCTTGTTGTAATTCCGGTTGTAGATGAAAATAAGATTCTTTTAGGAAGAATAACTATAGATGATGCTTTAGATGTTATTAAAGAAGAAGCAGAAAAAGATTACCAAATGGCCAGTGGTATTTCTGAAAAAATTGAACCTTCTGATTCTTTATTTGTAATTAGTAGAGCCAGACTTCCTTGGTTATTAATTGGAATGGTAGGAGGAATTTTAGGTGCATATGTCATTGGCTTTTTTGAAGTTCATTTAAAAGAAAATGCTGTAATGGCCTCATTTATTCCTTTAATATTAGCTATGGGAGGAAATGTAGGGGTTCAATCATCAGCAATTATTGTTCAATCATTAGCCAATAATACGCTCAACTATGAATCTGTTTTTAAAAAACTTTTTAAAGAGCTACTTGTTGCTTTATTTAACGGCTTTATATGTGCTTTAATAGCATTAATTTTTTGTTGGTTTACAAGAAGTGATTTTGCTTTAGCTCTTACAATTGGAGTATCTCTAGTAGCAGTATTTACATATGCAGGGCTTTTTGGAACATTCATTCCTTTAATATTAAATAAATATAAAATAGATCCTGCATTAGCAACAGGACCATTTATTACTACAACTAATGATATCATTGGACTTCTTATTTATTTCTTAATTGGAATGGCTCTTTATTTTTAACGATGAGAGTTGCTCTGTTAGATGATTTTCACCCTCTTATTTCTGAATCATTTTCAAAATGGAATTGGGAATATATGGATTGTAAAGATTGGTCTTTAGAAGACTTTAAAACTAATGCTCACACTTTAGAAGGTATTGTTATAAGATCAAAGTTTGCTCTAGATAAGTCACTTTTAAAACTAGCCAACAAACTAAAATTTATTGCAAGACCAGGTTCAGGACTAGAACATATCGACCTTGAGTATTGTCAGAAAAAAAATATTGAAGTTTTTAGAAGTCCAGAAGGTAATTCTGATGCTTTAGCAGAACATGCATTAGGAATGTTATTGTCTTTAGTGAATAATTTGCAAAAAGCAAATGCAGAGGTTAAAAATAATATTTGGAAAAGAGAAGAAAACAGAGGATCAGAACTAAAAGGAAAAGTGATGGGGATAATTGGATTTGGCTACATGGGAAGAGCTTTTGCACAGAGACTTAAAGGATTCGGAATGGAAATTATAGCATACGATAAGTATAAGTCTGGATTTAAAACAAAATATGTTCAAGAAGTAACTTTAAATAAAATATTTGAAAAATCAGACTTTGTAAGTTTACATACCCCCCTAAATAAAGATACTATTGGAATGGTTAATAAAAATTTTATAGAAAAATTTAAGAAATCATTTGTATTGATTAATACTGCAAGGGGGCAATCTGTTATACTTAAAGATTTAAACGAAGCATTAAAAACTAATAAAATTTTGGGTGCATGTTTGGATGTTCTTGAGATTGAATTAAAAAACTTTAACTTAAAAAACACTTCAAACAAAAATTTTGAACAACTCAAAAAATTTGAAAATGTTATTTTAAGTCCACATATTGCTGGATGGACAAAGGAATCTAAAAAAAAAATGGCTTCAATCATTATTGAAAAAATTCATAAAAAATTTATTTTATAATACTCCATGACTAAATCAAATATTTATAAATTATTAGGGCCCCTAATCTTCTTTATAATTCTACTGGTAGATACTCCAAGTGGAATGTCTATAGAAGGATTCCATTTACTTGGAATCATAATTTGGATGGCAGTATGGTGGATAAGCGAGGTAGTTCCAATTGCTGTAACTTCTTTATTACCCATTATACTATTTCCCTCTTTAAATATTTTAAACATCCAAGATACTGGCGCCAACTATGGTCATAAATATATTTTCTTATTTATAGGTGGTTTTATTCTTGCTAATGCTATTCAAAAATGGAATTTACATAAAAGAATTGCGCTTAATATTATATTGAAAATTGGCGGAAGTACTGATAAAATCATATTAGGATTTATGTTAGCTACTGGATTTCTATCTATGTGGATTTCCAATACCGCCACAACAGTGATGATGTTGCCTATAGCTCTTTCGGTAATCAATCAATTAAAAGATCACCCTGATACAATAGAAAATGAAAATAAAGTATTTGGCAAAGCTTTAATGCTTGGGGTTGCCTATAGTGCTTCGGCTGGTGGAATTGCAACTTTAATAGGAACTCCTCCTAATTTAATATTTGCTGGATTTGTTCAAGAAAACTTTAATATTGAAATATCTTTTTTTCAATGGATGAAAATTGGATTTCCTGTATCAATTATTCTAATGCTATTTATTTGGTGGTTTCTGACTAAATATGCTTTCAAGCTTAATAAAACTGGGTTTCCAGGTGGAAAAGAAGAAATAAAAAATATTTTATCTAAAATGGGTGGAATTAATAATGAAGAAAAAAAGATTTTGTTAGTATTCACTTTAACAATTTTGTCATGGATATTTAGAAAAAATACCATCAATTTAATTATTCCCAATTTTGATGATAGTATGATTGCTATTTCAAGTGCAATTATATTATTCATTTTACCTTCTAAAAATAAAAAAGAACCCATTATGAAATGGAAAGATGCTTTAACCATCCCGTGGGGAATATTATTACTTTTTGGTGGTGGGTTATCTATAGCAAAAGGGTTTCAAGCAACAGGATTAGATCATTGGATTGGAGATCAATTATCTTTCGTAACTTTTTCTAGTTCACTATTAGTAATTCTTTTAATAATTGCTGGAGTCAATTTTTTGACTGAAATGACCTCTAATATGGCGACAACGGCAATGCTTCTCCCTGTAATGATTCCCATTGCAAATATTATGCAGATAAACCCTTTTTTACTTCTCGTTGGCACTACTCTTGCAGCTTCATGTGCATTCATGTTACCTGTTGCAACGCCCCCAAATGCAGTAGTATTTGGCTCTAAACTATTGAAAATATCTGATATGGTTAAAGCGGGAATATTGATAAATATATTCTCCATTATTATAATTTTAATAATGGTCTATTTTGGTATGCCCATTATTTGGAGTCTTATTTAGGTTCTTTACAATCTAACAACTTTAAGATTCTCCATTTTTCCATTAATATTAATTCTTAAGATATAAATTCCTTTTTTAAACTCTTTAAGCGAAATAAGTGCTCCATTTTGTTTTGAAATTTTATTTCCCTCAAGGTTGAATATTTCAGTTTCTATTTTCCCATCATAGTCTTTAATTTTTAAAGTTAAGTTGTTAATAGTCATGGTTGGGATAGCCTTTATTTTAAGACTTTTTATTGAACTTAAATTATTTAAACTCATTAAATTAAATGCCCCTATACATGGAGGATTATTTTCTGAAACAATATTGCCAAAATAATCTCTTCCACCATTGTTATAAAGGAAATTAGTGGTATCAGAACTTCCAGAAATTAATTTTCCAACTCCAATAATCGGACTAACACCCTGCAATTGGTACATATTAGGATCATTAATCCCAAAAGGAGAAGGATTTAGGAGTTTAGGATCATTAAAAAATGCGTTGTTTAAGAGGTCTGTATCCAAATTTATTCTTGAAGAATCATAGAATACATTATGGCTTATATTTAAAGTATTTAAAGTGTTTTGTAAAAGCGTTGGGATTTTCTGACCATTTGTCCCTGTATAAATTATATTATTATATAAGTGTACATCACCAACATTAGGCCAAAAATATATTTCAGGATTAATACTGTCATTAATGAAAACGGTATTATTATAAATAAAAGTTGCAGTATTTGGACATCTTGGACCCGAACCGCAATAATTTGAAATCCAAAATATTTTTCCTTTTTTATTCCATGGTGTATTATTTGGATCTAATCTATAGCCATCGTTAACACTTATATTATATCTATATCCGCAATTGATATTGTCCCCTAAAATTTCTACAAATCCGCCCTCATTATTATAACTATAATTATATTGAAAAACCACATTCTCATTTCCATAATCTATGTGAGCACCATAAGAATCTTGAGGACCATGAGCATTCATAAAATAATTATGTTGTGCTATTGCATTTTTACAATCAAATGTCCACATTCCGCTTCCTCTTTTCCACATTCTATTATCTTCACTAGAACCACAATGATTAAAAAAACAGCCTTGAACTAATATATTTTTGCTTTTGTTTGGTACGAAACCTGAACCACCTGTATCTTGAAAATCACAGTTTAAGATGTCAATATCAAAATTTTTAACACTATCAATATTATTTAAGCCAATTGACTTAATCCAAATACCATAATGCCCAGTATGATGAAAATAACAGTTTGAAACTTTAACATCTGAAATAATATTAAATAAGAAGTTTGTAGTATCTGACTGTGTTTCTAATTTTAATCCATATCCTTTATGAACATTCTGAGATAATGTTGGTGTGGGATATATATTATGAATCTCTAAATTATTGAACCTAAAGCCAGATAAAGAATGAGATGTAGCAACAATTTTAACTCCAAAACGCACATTTTTTCCAGAACCCCAAGTATTTGAAGCTCCCCCAAAACCAGCTAGTAATTTTGTATTCCCTAGAGAGTCAAGATGGTTGTCTTCATTATATAGATTAAGATTATTGATAGAAATGTATTCATTATTATAAATTAAAATACAAGATTGATATCCATTACCATTAATTGTGGCTTTTCCTGCTCCCCCATAACTATCTACAACAATTGAGTTATTTGGATCTCCAGAACCTTTTAACCAAAACATACCCTGCCAAATATCTCCAGCTTTAAATAAAATAGAATCTCCTGGTTGGAAAGTAAAAGTATTGAGTTTGTTAATTGAATTTATTGGAAATTGAGAACTAAGACCAGAATTATTATCATCACCAGATGAAGTACTTATAAAATAGGAGTTAGCATTGACATTTAGTACAAGGTAAAGAGAAAAGGATAAAAGAAAAATATGTTTAGAAAAAATCAATTTAATTTGTAAATTTTATTTAACCCCATCTTTATTAATTCTTAATATTTACAATTTAGTAGTTATTAAATTTCGACCATTTGCCATGCACCAGAATTAATTAAGGGCTCAGCTTGTTTAAATTTTAGCTCTTTGGTTTCTCCATTTTGTAGATTTAATATTTTAACTCTTTCATTTCTGCCAGGTTTTTTAGCAACCATCACAGGTGAGTGTTTTACCGGCTGAGATTGATTTTGCTGAGCCATTTCATTATTCATTTGTGTTGCTTGAGCCAAATCCTCTCGTCCCGCTTTTAATTTACTAAAGTCTTGTCGTGGCTTTTGTGAAGGAGCAGAAGAAACAGTTTGTTCATTAGGATCATGTAACTGACATTTCATTAAGAAAGAGATGATATCTCTGTTCATCTTATCCATCATGTTCTGAAAAAGCTCATAACCTTCCAGCTTATAAATCAAAAGAGGATCTTTTTGCTCATATTGTGCATGATACACACTTTGCTTAAGAAAATCCATTTCTCTTAAATGTTCTTTCCATTCATTATCAATAAAAGCTAAAGTGATATTTCTTTCTAAGGCTTTTAAAGCTTCAGAGCCTTCAGTTTCATATGCTTTTTCAAGTTTTGTAACAATTTTCATACCTTTTCTTCCATCAGTAAATGGAATAACAATATTTTCAATATTATTTGACTGATTTTCATAGATATTTTTGATAACAGGGAATGTGGTAGATTTAATTCTTTCTTTCTTTCTTTGATATTTATCTTTTGCTTCTTTATAAAGCTCTTCAGTTAACAAAGCAGCATCTTTTTCTAAAAATTCTTTCTCTGAAAATGGTAACTCAATACCAAAACTGGCAATAACATTATACTTTAAATCTTCGAAATCAGCGTTTTGCTGAGCATTAACAACTATTACATTCGAAATATCAAATATCATATTATCAATATCTAAATCTAACTTATCTCCAAACAATGCATTTTTTCTTCTATTATAAATAGCTGTTCTTTGACTATTCATAACATCATCAAACTCTAAAAGTCTTTTTCTAATACCAAAGTTATTTTCTTCCACTTTTTTCTGAGCCCTTTCAATAGATTTGGTAATCATTGAATGCTGAATGACTTCCCCATCCTGATGACCCATTCTATCCATCATCTTGGCTATTCTCTCAGATCCAAAAAGTCTCATTAAGTTATCTTCAAGAGAAACAAAAAACTGAGAAGATCCTGGATCTCCTTGTCTACCAGCTCTACCTCTTAATTGTCGATCAACTCTTCTTGAATCATGTCTTTCTGTTCCAATAATTGCTAAGCCTCCAGCCTCTTTTACTCCTACTCCAAGTTTTATATCTGTTCCTCTACCAGCCATGTTTGTTGCAATAGTTACTGTTCCAGGTTTACCAGCTTCAGTAACCACTTCTGCTTCTTTCTGATGCAA
>CENJ01105377.1_pt1 | contig 22657 bp, 24 predicted proteins | sample 356161 | NCBI WGS metagenome assembly CENJ01 (sample SAMEA2619531, study PRJEB7988) | marine metagenome | biome: marine biome (ENVO:00000447); feature: surface water layer (ENVO:00002042); material: "saline water (ENVO:00002010), including plankton (ENVO:xxxxxxxx)" | depth 5 m
AGAAGAGGTTGAAGAAACAGTGATTGAATCCACCGAAACGGACGAAGAAGAAATCATAGAGATCGTTGAAGTAGAAGAAGTGGAAGAAGACATTGATGTGCCTTTTGCAGTGATTGAGGATGTCCCTATTTTCCCAGGCTGTGAGAGGGTTAAAAAATCAGAACGTAGAACGTGTTTCCAAGAAAAAATGAACCGCCACATTCGGAAAAACTTTCGTTACCCTGAGATTGCACAGGAGATGGGTATTCAAGGACGTGTTTATGTGCAATTCGTTATTGCCAAAGATGGCAGTATAACCGGTGTACGAATGCGTGGCCCCGATAAAAACTTAGAGAAGGAAGCAGCACGAATTATAGGGAAGTTACCCAAAATGACGCCTGGGAAACAACGAGGACGCCCTGTTCGGGTTCCCTTTAGTATCCCTATTACCTTCCGATTACAATAGGTATGAGTCCCGATTTTAATCGGGACTTTTTTTTGGTTTGATTTTTGTACTTTAACAATCCCAAAATCTTACCGAATGCAACCGAAAAAAAATCCCAAAGTCGATTTAAATCGCAACCGATCCTTATTTTTTGTGATTAGCCTGTGTCTGGTTTTATTTCTAAGCTGGAAACTTATCGAATGGAAAACTTATGACAAAACCAACTACGGTTACGAAGCACTCAATGTAGATGCTGAGGACGACGAAGACATTCCAATCACAGAACAGATTAAGACACCTCCTCCACCTCCACCTCCAGCTCCTGAGATTATTGAAATAGTGGAAGACGAGGAAGAAGTAGAAGAAACCGTTATAGAATCTACTGAAACAGATCAGGAAGAAATTATTGAAGAAGTGGAAGTGATGGACGATATGTTGGATGAAGTTCCTTTTGCTGTTATTGAAGAAGTACCTACGTTTCCTGGCTGTGAAAAATTAGCCAAAAGTGAACGTCGACAGTGTTTTCAAGATCGGATGGATCGGCATGTTCGACGAACATTTCGCTATCCCGAAATTGCCCAAGAAATGGGAATACAGGGAAGGGTTTATGTGAGTTTTGTAATTGATGAAAATGGAAATATTACAAAAATACAAGTCCGCGGACCGGACAAGAACCTAGAGGGAGAAGCTCGACGTATCATAGAAAAGCTTCCCAAAATGGTTCCAGGTCGGCAACGAGGACGTCCTGTTCGCGTTCCATTTAGTTACCCAATAACTTTTCGATTGCAATAAATAGGAAAATAAATCCGAAACTAGTTTTCGGATTTTTTTGTCATTATCTTTGCGCACTAAGTGTGACGATGAAGACTGGAACAGACACCCCAATAATAGTTGCCAAAGTAGGTCTTTGGAGCGATTTGGCTCAATTGACCAAGATGCGTTTGGCATTTAGTGTCGTTTTTTCATCTTTTGCTGGCTATTTATTGGCAGCGACGTCCATTAGTTGGCCAATTCTAGTATATCTTCTTATTGGAGGATTTGCACTCGTAGGTGCTTCCAATGCCTACAATCAAATCATTGAAACCGATTTGGATGCCTTGATGCAGCGAACACGGAACCGCCCTTTGCCCTCGGGGCGGATGTCAAAAATGCAGGCTTTTTGGATGGCCACTCTTTTTGCCGTTTTAGGACTTTATTCCTTGTTTTTAATTAATTCAAAAACCGCCTTTTTTGGAGGCTTATCCTTGTTGATTTATGTTGCGGTATACACGCCTCTAAAAACAAAAACACCCCTGGCTGTTTTTGTTGGGGCCTTTCCAGGGGCCATACCCTTTATGTTGGGGTGGGTGGCGGCTACTGGACGTTTTGGAATTGAGCCAGGTATTTTATTTATGGTTCAGTTTTTTTGGCAGTTTCCCCATTTTTGGGCAATCGGTTGGCAGCTAGACACCGATTATCAAAAGGCAGGCTTTCGCATGCTTCCCTCAGGCAAGCCCGATCGTGTAACGGCTTTCCAAATAGTGTTCTACACCTTATGGACCCTTTTGATTTCCCTGATGCCATATACTCATTACACAGGTGCCTTACAGTTGAGTGGAACAGGAGCATTGGCGATTCTAATTAGCGGCCTTGGCTTGTTGTATTTCGCACTGCGTCTTATGCAGCAGAGAACAGCAGCCGCTGCTCGAATTTTGACTTTTGCCAGCATTGGTTATATCACGCTGGTTCAATTAATATATGTCTTTGATAAATTTTTGATGCAATAAACGATGATGACCGATTTACAAAATAGAAGAACCAAGAAAATGATGCTTTGGTTTGGGATGATCAGTATGGCAATGACCTTTGCGGGACTTACTAGTGCTTATGTAGTTAGTAGTACGCGTGCGGATTGGTTAACAAATTTTTCAATTCCAATTCCTTTCTATTACAGCACGCTTCTCATTCTCTTGAGCAGTGGGAGTTTTTTTTGGACCGAACGAGCGGTAAAAAATAATCAGTTGTCTCAGGCAAAAAGAGGAGCCTGGTTAACACTCCTATTGGCAGGAGGATTTATTATTACCCAGTTTGAAGGCTTCAATGCCATCATTCAACAAGGCTACTATTTTACTGGAGCTGAAAGTTCCATTACAACTTCTTTTCTCTACGTGCTTGTTTTGCTTCATTTGGCTCACTTGACAGGAGGAATTATTGTGTTATTAATTGTATTATTTCAGCTCTACAGAGGAGCCTACACGGCTGAAAAGAGCTTGGGAATTGAGCTTGCGGTTTTATTCTGGCACTTTCTCGATTTTTTGTGGTTGTATTTATTTTGTTTTGTCTTATTCTACCGCTAACTTTGTATCCAACTAAATTGAGTAACTTATGGATGTAGCTGCTGCTGAAACTAACGTTTGGGGCGGAGGTAATAAACCCTTAAACGCGAGTTATGGAAAATTAATGATGTGGTTTTTCATCGTATCCGATGCGTTAACTTTTTCAGGATTCTTAGTAGCCTATGGCTTTTCAAGATTTAAAAATATTGATTCTTGGCCCATCGCCGACGAGGTATTTACGCACTTTCCATTTCTTCATGGGATAGATGCTCCCATGTATTACGTAGCTTTAATGACCTTTATATTGATTTTTTCTTCGGTAACTATGGTGTTGGCTGTTGATGCTGGTCATCATATGCAGAAGGGAAAAGTTGTTTTTTATATGTTTCTTACCATTATTGGAGGGGCTGTTTTCGTTGGTTCTCAAGCATGGGAATGGAAAAACTTTATCAAAGGAGAATACGGAGCGGTCGAAACCAAAGGAGGCCAGATACTTCAGTTTGTTAACGCAGACTCTGGCAAAAGGGTTGCTCTAGAGGCCTTTGCTTCTTCCATAGAAACCCCCCGAGCGAACCACCAAACCAGCAACGGAGTTTGGTTTGTTGGCGAAGGTTCATTACCAACCTATAGTGTGGCCGAAGTGCAAGAGGGTTTTACCCAAGATGAAAACCTTGTTGTTCGCATTCAAAAACTTAATGCAGAGGGAGAAAAGACAGTGCTCAGTCGCGAGGCTTCACTTGATAAAATGAATCAAGTTGTTGGAGTAGTTGAAGGAGCCAATCTCATTCACAACGAGTACGGAAACCGCCTGTTTGCTGATTTCTTTTTCTTTATAACGGGCTTTCATGGGTTTCACGTTTTCTCGGGTGTGATTATCAATATCATCATTTTCCTAAATGTAATTATGGGTACCTATGAGCGAAGAGGACATTATGAAATGGTAGAAAAAGTAGGTCTTTATTGGCACTTTGTAGACTTGGTATGGGTATTTGTATTCACTTTTTTCTACCTCGTATAAAACTAATCAGAACGCATGGCACAAGAAGCACACAAACTAGCAATATTTAGAGGGTTATTAAAGTTTAGATCGAACCAACAAAAAATTTGGGGGGTTCTGATTTTTTTATCCATAGTAACTACCGTTGAGGTGGTGCTTGGGATCATCAAACCCGCTCCATTGAACACAATGTTTTTGAGAATGAAACTTCTCAATTGGATTTTTATCATATTGACCTTGGTCAAGGCCTACTATATCGCTTGGGATTTCATGCATATTCGTGATGAGAAAAGTAATTTGAAAAGTGCGATAGTGCTCCCACTGATTATCCTTATTCCTTATTTGGTTTTTATTTTATTGGTAGAGGCAGATTACATCTTTGATGTCATGCGAGACGGCTTTGTGAGCTGGAACTTTTAACTTAGAAGCGGTATAATTCCGCTTTTTGTATCAATAGGCTATGAATAAAGAAATACAAAAATTCCTCGTTTTAGGAGTCCTATTCGTATTTCCCGTATTGATTTATTTGTTTTTTGCTTCAGGGAAAAACAACTTTTCTACCCTTCCCATTCTTTCAGAGTCGGTGGCTGAGATCACTGATTGGAACACAGCACGAGACGATTCCATTCAATTAAAAAACAAAATTACAATCCTCGGTTTTTGGGGACGTGATACAGATCAGAAAAAAGGAGATGCTCTGAATTTAAATCAAAAGATATATAAGCGCTTTTATGAATTCAATGATTTTCAGTTTGTTATGGTTCTCGAAGAGGGGCAACAACAAAAGGTGGCTAACTTACAAAATGAATTAACCGAAGGTGTCGGAACAGACCTAATTAAATGGAACTTTATCTTTGGAGATTCCCTTCAGATAAGGGAATTTTTTGGCAGCCTCAAAACCCCTCTCAAACTCACCGAAGAATTGAGTCGCCCAGAGGTGTTTATTATAGATAAAGAAATAAATCTTCGTGGGCGCGATGATGATGAAGATGAAACGATCCTCTATGGTTTTAATGCCCAATCCGTTGCGGAAATAAACAATAAAATGGTAGACGATGTAAAAGTGATTCTGGCAGAATACCGCAGGGCTTTGAAGAAGTACAATAAAACCAGTGACAAATGAAAACTTATCAATCCATCGGCTTGGTTTTGGTGGTGGTGATTTTTGCCGTTATAACTTTTCCCACACTCCTAAGTCGCATTCAGGAGGGTAAAATCTTGGAAGACAATCGATCAACTGCTGCAACCCCATTATCCTACATCATTTTGGATGGCAAAGCTCGTAAAGTGCCCGATTTTTTAATGCGCAATCAGGACAGCCTCTATATAAGTAATGAGGATTTCTTAGGCAAAGTATACGTGGTTGAATTTTTTTTTACTCGTTGCCCAAGTATTTGTCCTCTAATGAATCAGAATATGAAACGCTTGGATGCTTTGTTTGGTCGCCGCAACGATTTTGGAATCGCTTCGTTCAGCATTGATCCCGAACATGACACGCCTTCTGTTTTGAAACAATATGCGTCTCTATATGAAGTTGAATCACCCCATTGGCATTTCTTAACAGGGGAGAAGCCCACTATTTTTGAGCTTGCCAACACAGGATTTAATATCTTTGCAAGTATCAATCCTAGTGTTGCAGGAGGCTTTGAGCATCAAGGGTATTTTGCCTTGATTGATAAAGAAGGATTTATTCGTTCTCGCCTAGACGCTTATGGCAATCCAATTGTATATTATTTGGGGATTGATCAAGAATCTTCGTTAGAGATGTCCGGAACGGAGATGTTGTTGGAAGATGTAGAAAAATTGCTAAAAGAATAAACCATGGCAGAAGAAAAATTAAAATACAAGACGTTAATTATTGCCGTATCAGTTATTGTTCCGTTGTTGGTGGCCCTTTTGTTTGGTGTCCGTGTTCCCAATGTAGCGCCTTTGACAATATTACCTCCTATATATGCAACAATTAACGGGATCACTGCTGTATTATTATTGTTTGCCTATTGGGCGATTCGAAACCAGAAAAGAGCTCTACACGAGACTTTGATGAAAACGTCAATCTTCCTCTCTCTCCTTTTTTTGGTGATGTATGTTGCTTACCATATGACTTCAGATTCCACCCCTTATGGCGGGGAAGGATTCATTCGATATGTCTATTTCTTTATTTTAATTACTCATATTACACTCTCTATTGGAATCATACCCATGGTTCTTGTCACTTATGTTCGTGCCATCTCCAAACACTTTGGCGCTCATAAGAAGATAGCGAGAATCACCTTCCCTATCTGGCTATATATTGCCGTAACTGGGGTTGTTGTATACTTAATGATAGCTCCCTATTATGCTTAAAAAAGAGATTCTTATCGTACTATTTGTTGCCTTTACATTTCCCGAGGCAGTAGAAGCGCAATGTTCTATGTGTCGTGCCGTTTTGGAATCAGAAGAAGGACAAAATACAGCCAAAGGAATCAATGATGGAATCGTGTATCTAATGGCTATACCCTATATTTTAGTATTTCTTGTGGGATGGAGAGTTTTTAAAATAATGAAAGAATAATTGTAATAACTGTAACAATTTCATTTAGAATCCCTCTTTTGTGGGTCAAAGTATTATTTTTGTTTAACTTTTCAAGCCCAGTCCATGATTAAAATCAATGACCTACACAAATCTTACAAGATGGGGAACTCTTCCCTGCATGTTCTTAAGGGAATTGATTTTGAAGTAGCAGAAGGCGAACTCGTAGCTATAATGGGATCTTCTGGTTCTGGAAAATCCACCTTACTTAATATTATTGGAATGCTGGATATTGCCAATTCTGGAGTGTACGAGTTGGATGAAGTTCCCATTAAAGATTTAGATGAAACAAAAGCAGCTCAATACCGAAATAAATTTCTAGGTTTTGTATTTCAATCATTTAATTTAATCAATTACAAATCAGCACTAGAAAACGTGGCACTTCCCCTATATTATCAAGGGATAAAACGCAAAGAACGTCAACAAAAATCGCTGGATTATTTAGAAAAAGTAGGGCTTAAGGATTGGGCAACGCATCTGCCCAACGAACTATCAGGGGGTCAAAAACAACGTGTAGCCATTGCTCGAGCTCTAGCTTCACAACCGAAGGTGTTATTAGCCGATGAGCCCACAGGAGCGTTGGATACGACCACATCTTATGAAGTAATGGATTTGATTCAGAAGATCAATGAAGAAGGTAAAACGATATTGGTGGTCACTCATGAGCATGATATAGCCAAGATGTGTAAACGCATTGTGACCCTCAAAGACGGTGTCATTGTTCAGGATAAAAAAGTTAACCAAGAATTAGCTTCTAAGTATGTTTAGTAGAGATCGCTGGCAAGAAATTTTTGAAACCATTCGAAAAAATAAACTTCGAACGTTTTTATCTGGCTTCACCGTAGCCCTTGGAATATTCATATTTGTTATGCTCTTCGGATTAGGCAACGGGTTGAAAAATTCATTTGCAGAGTTTTTCATGAATGAATCAACCAATGCATTGTTTCTCTACCCAGGTAAAACGACAAAAGCATACAAAGGCTTTAAAAAAGATCGTCGTATTGAATTCGATAATAGCGACTTGGCGGACATTAAGTTGAATTTCCCCTTTTATTTAGAGGATATTACGCCAAGAATATCAAGATCGGCTCAGGTAAAATATAAAAATGAGTCTGATAACTATTCAACGAGAGGCGTGTCACCAGCGCATCGAGAGACGGAAAATACCGTAATGATGAGTGGGCGTTTTCTTAACCATAGAGACCTAAAAGAACAAAGTAAGGTCGTTGTCATTGGTCGTTTAGTTGCTCAGGACCTCTTCAAAAATGAAAACCCGCTAGGGAAATTCTTGGACATAGGCTCTGTGATGTTTCGCGTGGTTGGAGTATTTCAAGACAGCGGAGGAGATCGAGAGGAACGAATTATTTATTTACCCTACACCACACGGCAACGAATCGAAAAAAACAATGATAAATTGGATCAAATTATTGTTACTTTTCCACCCCGTGTAGGGCATGTTGGTTCTTTAGCCTTTGAAAAGAAACTCCGTTTGTTTTTAAAGAAAAAGAAATCCATAGACCCCACAGATTCTGGAGGAATTTTCATCAATAATGCAGCCGACAATTTCAAACGAAATCAACAATTTGCAAATGTCTTACAAATCATTGTCACCTTTGTTGGATTGGGAACACTGATTGCAGGTATCATTGGTATTTCAAATATCATGGTCTTTGTAGTCAAAGAAAGAACAAAAGAATTGGGAATTAGAAAAGCCTTAGGTGCCACTCCTCGTTCTGTTATCCAGTTGATTCTTCAGGAGTCAATATTTATTACATTAATATCGGGTTATGCAGGGATGATTTTAGGGATCATACTGCTTAAGAATATTGGGGTGACCTTGGAGGATTTCTTTATAAAAAACCCCTACATAGATAATATTACTGCTTTTTGGGCCACTTTTATTTTAGTTGTCTTTGGTGCTATAGCAGGCTATATCCCCGCCAAACGAGCGGCACGAATCAAACCCATAATAGCGTTACGAGATGAGTAGAAGGAACATTCTTTTTGATCGGGATACCTGGCAAGAGATTTTTGGATCCATATCCAAAAATAAAACCCGAACTATCATTACAGTCATTGGCGTTTTGTGGGGAATCTTTATCTATATTACCCTTTCGGGCTCGGCTAAAGGAATGGATAATGGCTTTGACAAAGCTTTTGAGAACGTAGCCATCAATTCTATGTTTCTTTGGGCCCAACGCACCAGTTTACCTTATGATGGATTTAAATCGGGACGGTCTCCACAGCTAAAGCTTCAAGATGCTGAGTACATCAAAAAAAGAGTCCCTTCCGTTGAGTTTATCGCACCTAGAAATACGCGTGGGTTGTTTGATGGAGGACAACCACCCATTGTTGTTAGAGGTTCTAAAACAGGGAACTATACCATCTATGGAGACACTCCTGAATATGTCAATATTTTCCCCCTTAAGATATTTGAAGGTGGACGGTATCTAAATACAGACGACTACAAATACGAACGAAAAATATGCATCATCGGTGAAAGAACCAAGTCAGAATTATTCGAAAAAGAGGAGGACCCTATTGGCGCTTACATCAATATAAGCGGAATTTATTTTCAAGTGGTAGGAATGCATAAAACGAGTGATGAAGGGGGTTTTGCTTCCGATAGTGATATCTACATTCCATTATCCACCTTCCGAAGGCTTTACAATACAGGTCAAGACGTTGATTGGTTTACCATAGCTGCTAGTGATGACGCCGATGTCGTTGCAGTAGAAAAACAGGTTAAACAAGTACTTAGGCGCATTCACCGAGTACATCCAGACGACGAACGTGCCTTTGGCTCATTCAACTTAGGTGAAATTTGGAACCGAATCATTGGATTTAAAGACGGACTGACACTAATGTCTTTAATCGTTGGTATAGCGACCATTATCGCTGGTGTTATTGGAATTGGTAACATTTTGCTTATCTCCGTTAAAGAACGTACAAAAGAGCTTGGCGTTCGTCGAGCGATTGGAGCCACTCCCTCTGAAGTTCGAAAACAAATACTATTGGAATCGGTCTTCCTTACCCTTTTGGCTGGTATCATTGGAATCATACTGGGTGCTTTTGTCCTAGCTGGAATCAATGCTGGTACTGCCAATTTAGACGATTTTCCATTTACAAACCCAACAGTACCCCCCTCCTATATAATTGGAGCATTATTCACCATGATTAGTATGGGAGTACTCATTGGATTGATACCCGCGCAACGGGCGGTTAGTATTAAACCCATAGACGCCCTAAGAGAAGAATAGATAAATTAATACCCAACCTTTATAATGAAAATTGTACGATATTTCCTCATTTCAATCTTAGTATTAGGCAGCCTTTTTGCGACGGCCTATTTTATTAAGACCAACAGTAAATCCATCAAAACCTACGAGACCGAAAGTCCTTTTATTACGTCAATAGAAAGGAAAACGGTAGTTACCGGTAAGGTCATTCCCGAAGACGAAGTAGAAATCAAACCTCAAGTATCAGGGATTTTAGACAAAATCTTTGTTGAGGAAGGGGATATTGTCAAGGCAGGCGACTTGTTGGCCAAAGTGCAAATTGTCCCCGATGAATCCAGTTTGAATAGCGCACAAGGGCGGGTAAATAACGCCAAAATTGTATTGGCCAACGCCCGACTTGATTTTGAGAGAAATCAGAAGCTATATGCCAAAGAAATTATCTCACAAAGAGATTTTGAATCTTCTGAACTTGGCTTTAAGCAAGCCCAACAAGAACTAAAAATTGCCAAGTCTAACTTGCAAATAATCAAAGAAGGATCGGTAGGTGGAGCAAGGACAGCAAATACTAATATTCGGGCAACTATAGCAGGTACGGTACTCGAGATACCTATTGAGGAAGGCGATCAGGTAACTGAGAGTAATACCTTCAATAATGGAACAACCATCGCTTCTGTAGCCGATTTAAATAAAATGATTTTCGAGGGAGAAGTTGACGAAGCGGAAGTGGGTAAGCTATATATAGATATGCCATTGCAAGTCAATTTAGGAGCCATTCAAGGAAGAGCATTTGAAGCCAAGCTAAAATTTATTTCACCCAAAGGAAATGAAGATCAAGGAGCAGTAAAATTTACCATAGAAGGAGATGTTTATTTAGAAGATGTGTTTGTTCGTGCTGGCTATAGTGCCAACGCTTCCATTATACTCGAGCGGAAAGACAGCATTCTTGCCTTGCCTGAATCCGTTATTCAATTCGACCGTAAATCGGAAGAACCCTATGTGGAGATCAAAAATAAGGATGGCAGCTTTGAGCGCAGCGAAATAGAAACAGGGATTTCAGACGGGATTAATGTAGAGATACTTTCTGGAGTGGATAAAGGGGATGAAATCAAAGTATGGAATAAGACCGAACCTAAAAAACTGGGGGAAGACGATGAAGACAACTAACCCAACTAACCTAATTTAACCATGACTAAAATCAGGAAACTATTCAAAGGCTTTATTTGCCTTGGGATTGTAACAGCCCAGGCGCAACAGCCTCCTCTTTCTTTGGAAGATTGTGTAACTCTGGCCTTGGAAAAAAACATTAACATCAAGCAGTCTCAATTGGATGTCCAAAACGCAGGAATTGACCAAATGGATGCTTTTGGAAATTTTCTTCCATCTGTCAACCTCACGGCTTCGCATTTTTGGAATAATGGATTAAACCAAAATATTACAACGGGTCTTTTAGAAAATTTGACTACTGAATTTTCATCTTTTCAAGGGAATATAGGTGTGGATATTTTTAAAGGTCTTCAAAACATCAATCAGTATCGCCGGGCGCAATTAAACATATTGGCTCAGCAATATCGAATGGCGGATATGGCCGATGATGTGAGTTTATTTGTAGCCAATGCCTATTTACAAGTTGTACTCAACAAAGAAGTCTTGGTGGTTCAAGAACAGCAATTGGAAACAACGCAATTGGAACTCGCTCGGACAAAAGAATTAGTAGAAGCGGGGGTATTGACCCCTCGAGACCTTTTCGAGTTAGAAGCCAATCTAGCTACACAGGAGCAAAGTTTTGTTCTGGCAGAGAACAATTATCGCTTAAGCAAAATTAACTTAGCCCAATTGCTTCTCATTACAGATTACAACAACTTTGAAATTGCCCTCGAAGATTTTTCCATACCATTTCCCAGTATTCTCGAAAAAAACCCAAAGGAAATTTTTGAAAAGGCCTTGACCTTTAGAAACGACATGAAGTTAGCAAAAACTAATATTGATATCGCTCAAAAAGATTTAGACATTGCCAAAGGGGCATTGTATCCTCGTTTGTCAGGATTCTACTCTTATAGCACTCGAATCACCTATAATGATAGACTTATAGGTGCAGGAACCTTTAGTACCGTACCCTTGGGTTATGTTGCAGGGACTGGTGATCTTGTTGTCCGTGAGTTTGAAGATCAAACTATTGCAGCTCCCTTGTCTTTTGCCGATCAATTTAGCCTGTATGACGGGCATAATTTTGGCCTACAATTGTCTATTCCTGTTTTCAATGGTAACTCATTGTCCAACTCGGTAAAGCGATCTAAAGTAAATTTAGAGCGATCTAAAAATATCTTCGGACAGCAAGAATTGGATTTAGAAACTTCTGTGAACCAAGCTTTTAATGACTCCAAAGGATCTTATAAACTATATGAAGCAAGTCTTAAAACGGAGGTAGCTACCCAACGAGCAGCACAAGATGCTTTGGAACGTTTCCAAGCGGGCGCAATGAATTCCTTTGATTATGTACAAGCCAAGCAACGACACGAAGCAGCTGTATCTGATGCCATTCGTGCCAAATTTGATTATGTTTTCAAACTGAAAGTATTGGAGTTTTATTTTGGACTCCCTTTAGAAATAAACTGAGCAAAAAAAAAGAAAGAATCAAAACCCATGCTTTCCCAGTATGGGTTTTTTATTTTTGCCATGTGTCGTATTTGTTATATATAGAAACCTCTAGTAAAAACTGTTCGGTAGGGATCAGTGAAAATGGAAAGCTCCTCTTCAAAAAAGAATTGAGCGAAGCCTCGTTTAGTCATGCCGAAAAACTTCATCCTTTTATCAACGAGGTTCTCCATTCTTCAAATCTTTCTATTGAAAGCATATCTGCAGTTGTAGTGGGTATGGGGCCAGGTTCCTATACAGGTCTTCGGATAGGAGTAGCAGCAGCCAAAGGAATTTGTTATGCGCTTGGACTGCCTTTGATTTCAGTAGGGAGCCTGGAAACCCTCGCAAAGGGGGTTCTCCCTTCTTCGGCATGTTACATCATTCCTATGATAGATGCCCGACGAATGGAAGTCTACACAGCCGTATTCGATGAACAAGGAAAAGTACTCAAAGCTCCTTGGGCAGAAGTCTTAGAAATTCACTCATTTGCATCGTATTTAAAACAAAGAAAATGTTTTTTTGTCGGTGACGGAAGTATTAAGTTTCAATCACTTACAAGCCATGCCAATGCTCATTTTGAATCTATTCCTAGCGAGCCTACTGTTAAACATATGGTTGCTATAGCCACAGAAAAGTTTAACAACAAAGAATTTGAAGATTTGGCTTACTTTGAACCTTTCTACCTCAAGGAATTTTATACCCCGCCCTCTAAGTAAGAATTGTCTTCAGTTGCTTTAAGGCTTCCTTTTCCGAAGTTGTAGGAAACAAACAGCTTTGGTTTTGGCACACATAGAATGTGGTTTGATTTACCTTCGTCCGATGGGCAAGCATAGGTATTTGCTCTTCCTCAGATGAGTTTTGACCTATGACGATTAATAAATTAGGGGAGTACTGTTTTGAAAAATTGGAGGCAGAACGAAATGCATTCTGTCCAGTTATGACTATTTCAATTTCGGTTTGTTGCATCAACAGATCAATATATTGCCAGAGCGCATATCCTTTGGGATACGAAGCGATATTGGAGTCTAATTGCCGAACTCTTTGTTGTGCGGCTTGTTTCCAAGCTGGAATCGAAAAATAACGGCTGAGCCACCATTGATTTTCTGTCATTATTGCATTGGAAGACGGTATCACATTATCTTCTATTTCAATAGGATTGTATAAGCTGTCCTTTTGGTTTTTATTTTTGAAGTAAAATAAAGCTGTATCTGAATCATAAAAATGTTGGAGACAGTAGTCAAAAAGACTTTTAGCACGATTGAGATATTCAAATCTAAAAAAGGTCTGATAACCTATTAGGAGTGCCTGAATTACAGTTGCATAATCTTCCAGATATCCTTCTGACTCTTTTTTCCAAAGACGTAAAAGGGTACCCTCAGGAGCAATTAATTGATTTTGAATAAATTTCAGGGATGCGGAAGCTGTCAAGGCAATTTCTTCATCACAAGTCGCTTGGTATGCTTTGCACAATCCAGATGCTATGAGAGCATTCCAACTGCTGACAACTTTTGAATCCTCAAGGGGTTTGGGCCTTCTTTTTCGTATGCGTTGCAATTTATTCTGCCAGTCACGTTTATTTTTCAGAAAGTCCTCTATTTGAATATTGTTCCTTTTTGCAAATGCTTCTGCTGTTTCTGTTTGGAACAATACGTACTGCTCTTTTTCCCAGTAGCCAGTGCTATTGATATTATAAAAATCTTGAAAACGTTTAAAATCATTTCCCAATATAGTTTTTAACTCCTTAGTCGTCCATGTGTAGTATGCACCTTCTCTCGTTTTTCCTTCTGTATCTTGGCTATCGGCGTCTAAAGCACAAGAGAAGCCGCCTTGTTGCTGTAGTAAATTATGTTTTAAAAACTGAAAGCAACTGTAAATACGATCCCTATACAAGGGATTCTTTTCTTCTAAATAGGCTTCGCTGAAGATTGTAAGTAACTGTCCGTTGTCGTATCCCATTTTTTCAAAATGGGGGATGTGCCAACGTTCGTCAACGGAGTACCTAGAAAAACCACCTTCTATGGGATCGTGAATTCCTCCTAGGGCCATCTTTTTAATTGTATTTTTAAAATGCAACTTTGCCACTGAATTGTTCAGTATGCTGCCCGCATACTGAAAAAATCGCAATAAAACGGGCATAGGGAATTTGGGGGCATTAAATCCTCCCCACTCGGGGTCACGACCCTTGAGCATTTCGGGAAGATAATTTTTTGATTGCTCCTGCTTATCTTCTTGAGTTGTATTGGTTGAAAAGGGATTTTGAGCTTCTAGTAAGCCGCCTTCAAATGCATCCGCATAGTCTTCTAAACTTTTTGGATTTTCTTCTTGTAACGTCTTTATTTTATTGAGGGAAGCCATCCATCGATCTTTAGGAAGGTAGGTACATCCCCAGATTGGTCGTCCGTCGGGAAGTGCTATTATATTCAAAGGCCAACCGCCTTGTCCTGTCAACAGCTGAAGGGCTTGCATGTATATTTGATCTAAGTCGGGGCGTTCTTCTCGATCTATTTTGATGCAATGAAAAGTCCGATTCATTACTTTGGCTACTGTTTTTGATTCAAAGCATTCTTTTTCCATGACATGACACCAATGGCAGGTGGCATATCCGATACTGATCAGAAGCAATTCTTTATTCTGTTGTAGCTTAGTGAAGTCTGTTTTTTCCCAGGTCTGCCAGTATACAGGATTGGTAGCGTGTTGTTGTAGATAGGGACTAGTTTCACTCCCTAAAATATTGGCGCTAGCCACTGTGTTAACCGTTGATTGCTGACACAGTAGCTACTTTTCCTGGCATCATTTCTTTAAGCATATTTTCGATACCATTTTTAAGTGTAAAGGTCGACGAAGGACATCCGCTGCAAGCTCCTTGTAATACGACTTCTACTTCCTTTTTGGCCTCGTCATACTGTGAAAAAGCAATATTTCCTCCATCCGAAGCAACAGCAGGTTTGATATATTCATCAAGGATTTTTACAATTTGTTGTTCAGTAGGGGTTCGCTCAATGTTTGGGGCCTTTTCACTGTGCTGTTTTTTTTCAGCAAGTTGGGTGATTACCGCTTTACCATCGGCTAAGTGGGCGCGTACAAATTCTCTTATTTCCATTGTTATACTGTCCCAATCGGCCACCTCATATTTGGTTATGGATATATAATTGGTATCAATAAATACCTCTTTGACATAGGAAAAATGAAATAGAGCTTGTGCTAAGGGTGCACTTTTCGTATCATCAATACTTTTGAATTCTTGCAATTCGTCGACCAACATTTTATTAGCAACAAACTTCATGACAGCTGGATTCGGTGTCTGCTCAGCGTAAACAGTGACTGGAACTTGTTTGGAAACCAATTCACCATTTAGTATTTCACCCCCATCATTCAAATAGTTTTGAAGTTGTTCGGCAACTTCTGTAAGGACATCTTCCCATTCCAAAATATTAAAACGTTCTATTTTAATTGACCCCTCCTGAATTGATACTGATTTCACAAAGGGTAAATAAAATAATTGTTGAACTAATGGAGCCTCTTTTGCCTCATCAATAGTTTTAAAGTGAAATGTTTTCTCAACAGCTAGCGGAGGATCGATAGAAAATTGAGCTAGAGTATTCCCTTTTTTACAACGACCTTGAACAGAATAGCGATTCATTTTTCTTTTTTTCAAAACTACGAAAGTTAAGAGAATTACTCTCCTAGCAACTGTCCTTAAAAAAACTTAGATTTAATAAAAAAAAGAATGCTTATAAAATCAGTTCGCGGATTTCATCCGGAATATGGCGATAGTTGTTTTATAGCTGACAATGCTACTTTGATTGGAGACGTTATAATGGGAGAGGACTGTTCTGTGTGGTTTCAGGCTGTAATTCGTGGAGATGTCAATAGCATTCGAATAGGGGATCGAGTCAATGTTCAGGACGGTGTAGTGATTCACGGTACTTTTGAGAAATCATCAACTACTATTGGAGACGATGTATCGATTGGTCATAATGCATTGGTACATGGTTGCACTATAGAAGACAAAGTGCTCATTGGAATGGGTAGCATTGTAATGGATGATTGTGTGATCGGTATTGGGAGTGTGATTGCCGCAGGTAGTGTACTCCCCAAAAATACTGTTGTTCCTCCAGGAAGCGTCTATGCAGGGGTTCCTGCACGTTTTTTAAAACCCACCTCAAAAGAGCTTTTGGAGGAAGAAATTGAACGCATTGCAAAGAACTACATTACTTATGCTTCTTGGTTTTCGAGCGAATAAAAAAACCGCTTCCTCAGGAAACGGTCTAGTTTGGTTTGAAAAGAAAAGATGTCTTAGAATCCGAGTTCTGTCTTAACATCGGCCATAAGATCTGTCCCTTTAGACATAATCACGCTGCCTCCTGCGGAAGAATCCAAAACGTAGTCAAATCCTTGAGCTGAAGCAACTTTCTCAATGGCGGTACGTGCTTTTTCATAAAGCGGACGCATCATCTCCACTTGTTTTTTTTGTAGATCTTGGGCAGCTTGCTGTCGAAATTGCTCCAAAGATTGTTGAATTCCTTCCAGTTCAGTTCGGCGCTTCTGATTGATAATTTCAGATTTGTTCTCCGCGTCAGCGGCGTAGGTTTGCGCTTTGGCTTGGTATTCTTTAACAGAGTTTTCCAAGTCTGTTGAATAAGTTTTTTCCAATTCAGCAATTTCTTTTTGTGCAGCGATCACTTCAGGCATTTCACTGATGAGCTTTTGGACTTCAATATGAGCCACTTTGGATTGTGCAAAGCTGGCAGTTGATACCATAAGAAGTGCTGCTGTAAAAAGTTGTTTCAATAGTTTCATAATTTATTTTTTAATAAAACGAATCTGTTAATTTTTGACTTTCTCTTTAAGGGCTTTCAATTTTTCTTTGCGAGCCTTCAATTTTTCTTGCGCGTTGATCCGTTTTAAAACCAGGTCGCTAATATCGTAATTTTTTGAAGAATATAGCATAACCACGTCTGCAGATCTGTCAAAAATATAATCGTATTTTCTTTCCTTAGCAATGTCACGAACCACGGTTAGGACTTGGTCTTGAATGGGTTTTAACAATCGGTTGCGCTGCGAGATACGATCGCCTCGAGGGCCAAACCGCTTTTCTTGCAAGCGAACAACTTCTCCTGCAAAATCTTTAATCTCTAGTTCTCTGTCATCAATTAGTTCGGGGGTTAGCAACACTCGCTCGGCATTCAGTTGATCTTGAAGCTGCTTCAATTCCAGCTTTTTTAGCTCAATTTCTTTTTTCCAGTCTTCAATTTTCTGATCCAAGAGTAGACTGGCTTTTTTGTATTCCGATAAGTTTTCCAAAATAATATCCATGTCGATGTATCCCACACGGGCTCCGCGTTGTGCTGTGACTGAACTGTTAAAAAAGAGGCATAGCAGGAGGACAAAAGAGAATAAAGGGCGCATATAGACCGTATTAGCTACTTTATAACGTTAAAAAGGTAATATTATTTTAGAAATTCTGACCGATGATGAAATGTGTTTCCCAACCATTGGGTTGATTGGTGGTGCCGTCGGGATTGTCGAATCCATAACCAAAGTCAATACCGAGCAATCCAAAAGCAGGCATAAAGATTCTGACTCCAGCGCCAGCCGATCGTTTGGCTTCAAAAGGGTTGAAATTTCTAAAACTGTCATATCCGTTCCCAGACTCCAAAAAGGTCAGCCCATAGATGGATGCCGAGGGTTTTAACGTTACTGGGTACCTCAATTCGAGTGAAAATTTATTGTAAATAATAGATCCATCCCTGCTGGATAGCGATTGGTTTTGATAACCCCGGAGTGCTATATTTTCCCGTCCATCCATAGCAAAATTGGCCATTCCGTCGCCACCTAGGTAGAAACGTTCAAAAGGAATATACCCTCTGTCTTGGTTGTAGGTGCCAATAAAGCCAAAATCTGCCTGTGTTTTAAGAACTAATTTACCAATAAGTGAGGTATACCAGGTACCATTAAACTTGAGCTTGTAGTATTCCAACCAACGAAAGCGTTCTTGATCTACCTTATCTTGTAATACATTTCCTTCTGCGTCTTGAAATTTGGCCTGGTTTTCTAGATCGCCGTAATCCACATCACTGAATAGGGAGTAGGGAGGGGTTAATTTGGCACTGATGGAGAAAGTGGATCCCCCTGTTGGAAAGATGGGGTTTGTGAAGGTATTATTACGACTCAAAGCAATGGTATAGGTTAAATTGCTTGCCTCTCCGTCACCAAAAGTAAAAAGTCCTGTAAAGTAGTTGTTGAGGTTATAATATTGATAGGCAAGCGCTTGTGAGAGTGTAAAGAAATCATCAGGGACTTTCAATCGTCGGGCCAAACCAATGGAAATACCTGAGATTTCAAACGATTGACTCTTGTCTGCTCGGCGAGTAAAAAAGTCGTAACGATATTGATTGGTACGCGAGAGGGAGGTTGAAAATTGAACGGGTTGTCTGCCTCCCAGCCAAGGTTCTGAAAAACTAAAACTGTAGGTACTGTAGAACTGACTGGCTTGCAACCGCAGTGCCAAACTCTGTCCGTCTCCCATGGGTAGGGGTCGGTATGCCTTTTTATTGAAAATATTCCGCATGGAGAAGTTATTGAAAGACAATCCTAGGGTTCCTATAAATCCACCCCCGCCGTAACCCCCTTGAAGTTCAATCTGACTGGCGCCTGCTTCTACCAAACCATATTCAATATCGACGGTGCCATTATTAGGGTCGACATTTTTGAAATTAGGAGATATTTGCTCTGCATCAAAGAAACCGAGCTGACCCAATTCTCTCACGGTTCGGACTACTTTATCCTTACTGTAGAGTTCTCCTGGTTTGGTTCGTAATTCTCTAAAAATAACATGGTCATTTGTCTTGTCATTCCCCACTACGGAAATTTTGTTGAAACTGGCGATTTTACCTTCAGTTATTCGAATCTCCATATCAATGGTATCGTTTTCAGCACTAACCTCCACGGCATTGATGTTGGAAAAAAGATAGCCACTGTTTTGATAGAGATTGGCTAGGTCATTGGCGTCGGGATTATCATCCTGAATACGTTCTTTGAGGAGGACTCCATTGTATGGGTCTCCCGATTTGATTCCTAGTACTTGATTGAGCTGATTGTTGGTGTAGACTGAATTTCCTAGATAGCTAATATCCCCGAAATAATATCGGTTTCCTTCTTGCAAGTCAATTTGAAGCGACATTGTTTTTTCATCCTCATTGAGAATGGAATCGGTTACAATTCTAGCATCTCGATATCCTTTTTCTTTGTAGAATTCAATTAGGTTTTGTTTGTCTCCCTCAAATTCTTTGATGATATATTTTGATTTTTTCCAAAAACGAAGTGGAAATTTTTTCTTTGTCTTTTTAAGCTTCTTGCGGAGTTTATTATTGCTAAAAACCTCATTACCAGTAAAATTGATATTTTTAATTTTAACAGGTTCACCACGATCTACCTTTACCACCATTTTTAGGTTGTTTGTTCCTTGAACACTGTCATCAGGAATGGTGTTGAGCGTAACCTTGGTGTTGAGATACCCCACCTTTTTGTACTTATTGATGATGTAGTTTTTAGTATTGGTCAGAAAACTTTCGGAAAGTTTTTTACCTGCGGTCAATTCAGTATCCTTAATAATTGTTTCTGCTTTCCCTTTGCGAAGTCCAGTAACTTTAACATCAGTAAGAGTAGGGAGTTCTTGAATTTCAAGTTGAAGATTAATCTTATCCCCCGAGACACTGGTTACATAAAAATTGATATCGCTAAAAAACTCAAGTTTCCATAATTTATTGATTACACTACTAATTTCTTCTCCAGGAAGCTGAACGAGTTGTCCTTTTTTCAATCCGGTGTATGAGATAACGGTTTTTGCATTGTAGGTTTTCAAACCTACGACCTCGATGCTATCGATTTGATATTTTTTTCCTTTGATAAAGCTGTCGGTTTGGCCGAAAAGCAAAGGGCTGCAGAACAGGGCTACAAAAACAGATACAATAAATATTTTGAGAGAGGGACTAAGCATTAATTTGTGCGCTGGTTTTGCCAAATCTTCGTTCGCGTTTTTGATATTCTAAAAGTGCTGCTTGCAGGTTTTGTTCTCTAAAATCAGGCCAAAATACATTGGTGAAATACAGTTCTGCATAGGCAATTTGCCAAAGCAAAAAATTACTGACACGTTGCTCACCACTTGTTCGTATGAGTAAGTCTACGTCGGGTAATTTATGCGTGCAAAGATGTTTATTTATGGTTGAATCGTCAATATCATCGGGAGATATTAAGTTATTTTTAACGAGTTCACCGAGTTTTTTTACCGCGGATGTAATTTCTTGTCTTGCGCCATAGCTCAGAGCCAAGGTAAGGGTCATATTGCTATTGTTTGCCGTCTTATTTATGACATGGAACAGCTCGTCTTGAACACTTTGGGGGAGTTCGTCTATTTCTCCGACCGCTTGAAGTTTGATATTATTGTTTAATAATTTTTCAAACTCACTTCGAAGGGACTGAACTAGTAAGCGCATCAGGGTGCCTATTTCTTCTTTGGGACGCTGCCAATTTTCTGATGAAAAAGCGTAAAGGGTCAAATGCTTGATTCCCAACCGAACAGACTCTTCAACAACAGCCCGCACGGCTTGTACACCGTTTTTATGTCCGAACAAACGATTTTTCCCTTTTGTCGATGCCCAACGGCCGTTTCCATCCATGATGATGGCCACGTGAGCAGGCATTTTATCTAGGTTCAATTCGCTTTTCATTATTATTCTTTACAATAACAGGGTAGGTCGCCAAAGGTAAATGAAATTGTCAAGCCAGAAAAAATATACCAATCATTATTATTGAAATCCCCATAGCGTGCAAAATCAAATTCATCAATGGGTGTGCTCCCGTCCAGGTTGTCTGTTAGCGCATAACGAAGGCCAATTTCAAACCCCAGAACCACAAAAGGACTTGGGTTGGTTTTAAACCCCACGATGACTGGTAATGCTACGGTTTGATCATTATCATAATCTATGGTTTGTGCAGGAATATTAGTATCGAAATAGAATTGAGAATAATCGGCATAACTAACACCCAAGTAGACATAGGGCGAAAAATCGGGTAATTCGTTATGCAGGTTGAACTCTACGAAGTTGATTTCGGTTCCCAAACTGATCTCAGAAATGTTATTTTTGAATTTATAGCTTCGAAGAAATCGGCTCAAATCCTTAGATTTATAATCACTTCCAATCAAACTAGAATTCATAATACTGAACCGCAAGGCGTAACGAGTGGTAATATTCCATTTGTAAATAATTCCAAAGGCAGGGCTGTTGGGATAAACAAAATTGGAAGACCCCACATCCCCTCGATAGCTACTTGCCCCTAAAAAGGCGCCTACTTCATGGAATTGGGCATGCAAATGCTGGGACTGTAATAGTAAAATAATTAACAGTCCCATCCCGAGACCCTTGCATGGGATGGATAGTGGCAATCTTGGTTGTTTTTGTGTCTAATTAATAAACTGGGAAACAGAATAATTATTGTTCGTTTCTAGTGTCAAAACCCCAGAAAAGTTTGTTTCGTAGCGTATTGAAAAAGTTGTCTCCTTGGATTTGGATGGTTTGAATTTGAAATGGGGCTTTTTGAAGCGTAATTTCTGTATTCATAGGGAGGCTTATGGACCGAGCATCCATAGAAAGTAAATGATGTGTTCCTCTTCCATTCACACGAATGGAAATTTGATCGGAATCGGGCAATACGAGTGGTCTCAAATTAATATTATGTGGAGCAATTGGACTGAGTATGAAATTTTCAGTAGCCGGTGTGAGTATAGGGCCTCCGTTACTCATCGAATAGCCTGTGGACCCAGTGGGTGTTGACACAATTAAGCCATCGGCCCAATAGGTGGTCAATTCCCTTCCGTTGATTTGCGTTTCAATATTCAACATCGAAGTCGTATTTTTTCGAATTAGTGTGACTTCGTTGAGCGCATATCCAAAGTCTTCAATAGCTTCCACCTGGCTATCGGTCTGAATTTGAATCAAGCTCCGATGAATGGTTTTGTAGTGTCCTTCAAAAAACAAATCCAATCCTTTCTCTAAGGATTCTTTTTGCAAAGAAGTCAAAAAGCCCAAACGACCAGTGTTTATTCCTAAAATAGGTACATTGCTGTTGTAAATAAAAGGGATGGAGCGGAGTAAAGTACCATCTCCACCTAAAGAAAACAAAACATCGAAATCACTAGCTTGCCCTTGGCTGCTGTCAAAATAGTCAGCAGCACGCCCTGCAGAGTCAAAGTTTTTTTGCAGGCGAAGATCAATCGAAATGGTATGCCCTTTGTCTTGAACTAGCCGATGAATGGTATGCGCATATTCTTCCGTTACGGATTGATTGTAAGCGCAAAACAGTGCTATCTTCATGATGTAAAAGTACAAAGAATCCCACAGTTCAAGGTAGGAGGTGTTCTTGCAGCTTCACAAAAAAATTATATGAAGAATAGAACAGAAACTTTATTTTTGAAAAAAA
>CENJ01173747.1_pt1 | contig 22622 bp, 27 predicted proteins | sample 356161 | NCBI WGS metagenome assembly CENJ01 (sample SAMEA2619531, study PRJEB7988) | marine metagenome | biome: marine biome (ENVO:00000447); feature: surface water layer (ENVO:00002042); material: "saline water (ENVO:00002010), including plankton (ENVO:xxxxxxxx)" | depth 5 m
GCAAGAACAGGCGGAAGCAGCCGTTGCGGAACTCGGTCACGGTATCGCCGTCTGGGGCGATATCACCACCCTCGAAGGCAGCCAAGCACTGCTGGATCAATGCGCTGAATACGGTATCGATATTTTGGTTAACAATTTCGGTGCTGCAGGACCCAGCACCTGGGCCCAGGACGATACAGGTGACCAGGCCTGGCTTGATGCGTATCAAAAAAACGTGCTGTCGGCACAGCGCATCATTGACCACATCTTGCCTCGCTTGTCCTCTCTCTCCTTTGCAAGAATTATTAATCTGGGCACTGTGGGCTCCACCCGACCCGGAGCGAATATGCCCGCGTACTACGCGGCCAAGGGCGCCCTTGCGAATATGACTATTGGGCTGTCAAGACAAGTAGCCGGCACCGCCGTCAGAGTGAATCTCGTTTCTCCTGGACTCATTCTGACCCCAGAGGTTGAACAGCAATATCTTAAGCTCGGGATTAAGAAAGGCTGGGGAACGACCTGGGAGGAAATAGAGCCTCACGTTGCTAAAGACATTCCAATCGGGAGAATCACGCGTCGGGAAGAAGTCGCCGCCCTGGTGGCCTTTCTCTGTAGTCCACTGGCCGATGCCATTCACGGCCAAAATATACGTATCGACGGCGGCCAGCTTGGCATCGTGAGTTAGCGTTGCCATCCGTTGTGAGCAAGGGGTAACCACCTAACATGACTATCCATCACCTTCAGCTCAGGCTTATGGGCGTTGCTCTCTGCCTTAGCGTGATCTTCGTTCTGGATACCCAGCAGGTCACAGCCGTACATCAACTCTGGTTGCCGCTGACGCTAGCCCTTGGTGCCTATCTGATGACGCTGTCCGTCATGGCCATCACGATCACCGTGGGCACCTTGGCCGTGCTGAACATGGACCTGGGTGCGAGCTATTGGGTGTATGCCATCGCCTATCCCAGCCTTGGGCTTTTGTGCGGGCTGATCACGGCCTTTATCTTGTGGCAGCGCTTTCGCCTACGCATCGCGGCGACCCACGATGCGCGTTGGGCCGATCGTCAGACCAGAGATCAGGATAGGTCAGATACCCCGTCACCGGGCGACGGCGACCACTTCAATCAATGAAGCACGCTGAGGCTCCGATCCCCACACCGAGAGGGGTTTTATTTGACTTCGATGGCACACTGGCACCCAACCTAGACCTTATGGATATGCGCCGCCAGCTGGTGGTCATGGCCGAACAGACCGACATCCCCCGCGCTGTCTATCAAGACCTCTATATCGTCGAAATGATCGAAGCCGGCAGCCGCTGGCTGGGCGCGCACCGCAGCGAGCGCCAGGCACAGGACTACGCCCAAGCAAGCCAACAAAGGATCATCGACATCGAGTTAGCAGCGGCGGCGGAAACTACCTTGTTCCCCTTTGTTCGCACCCTTCTGTCACGACTGAATGGTGAATCGATCAGGCTTGGGATCGTGACGCGTAACTGTCGGGCGGCCATTCACCGGATGTTTCCAGACCACGAAGACTACGTACAGGCCCTACACGCGCGGGACGATGTGGCGCATCTAAAACCCGACCCCCGCCACCTTGAGGTGAATCTACAGGCCCTTGATGTGGACCCCAAAGAGGCGGTTATGGTGGGCGACGGCATCCTCGACATGCAGGCGGGGCTCGCCCTTCAAATGCATTGCGTGGGCGTCTTGAGTGGAAGCAACGACACCGAGGCATTGGTTGCGGCAGGGGCCCACAAAGTGCTCCCTGATGCATCACAGCTTGCAGATTTATTCTAGTCGAAAGGCCAAAGCCACTTTTCATCGCTGATGATTTGCGCTCAAATTAGGGCCTGTTATTCGGAGCGCATCATGCAAAAAGTAACCGCTGCTAGAAACCTCATCAGCCCCCTCCTTGATGCTTTAATCCAACAGCTGGAAAGCGAAGGACAGCTTACCCATAGGGCGCACTTCAAGCGCATCCAGCTTCGGCTGAGTGCGGCAAGCAATGAACTCGACCTGACCTTTTCGATGTATGACCTATCGTCGTCCCAAGCCATCGGCTTTCAGTTCTCGACCACCGCCGAAGCCCTGGTTTCAACCATCCAGCTCAGAGCAGATCAGCTGGTTGCTTCCATGACGAATACCGGCGTAGTCCGTCATTAAGCAGGGCGCCAGCAACATAAGCCTCTCATCCGGGCGGGAATGACGTGACGCGACCTAAACTGGCAGAGCTATATCGTTACCCCATAAAGAGCATGGGTGGAGAGCAACTGGCAAGCATCTATTGCACCCGGACAGGCATCCGAGGTGATCGAGCCTGGGCACTCAAGGACGAAACCACGGGCGGGATCAAGGGGGGTAAACGTTTTCCAGAGTTGATGAACATGCGGGCGCGTTTTAAGAGGGAACCCACAGACGCCCTCAAGTCGCCACCCGTGGCTATTACCCTGGCCGATGGGCAACAGGTGTCCTCGTCGGACAGCGACATCAATGAGACCCTCTCCAAAGCCGTGGGGTCACCCCTGTCGCTTTGGCCGCTGTTGCCCGATGACCAAGTAGAACACTACCGCCGTCCGGCGGGCGAGCAGGGGAACAATATTGAGGACTATTTAAGAGAGGTTTTCGCACGCGAGCCTGGGGAACCCTTGCCTGATCTTTCCGCCTTCCCCAAAGAGCTCTTTATCTACGAGTCTCTTCCCGGCACCTATTTTGATGCGCTGCCCATTCTGTTGATGACCAACGCTGCCCTACGTACGCTGCAGCGCATTTCCCAAGAGGCCGGTGTAAACAGCCTGTTCGACATTCGACGTTTTCGGCCCAATCTGCTCATCGATGTGGACGGCGAGGGGTTTCCTGAGAATGATTGGGTGGGACGTCGAGCAGCCATCGGCGAGGCAGTTTTGAAGGTGGAAACCATCTGCCCACGCTGTGTCATGACGACCCATGGCTTTGCGGACTTGCCTCAGGACGCCAAAATCATGCGTCAACTGGTTCAGCAAAATGGCGGTAACTTAGGCGTCTATTTGAACGTCGAAGAGCCAGGCGCGATCACCGTGGGCGATAACGTCACCTGGCTCTAACGTATCCTAGGGGCCTAATTATTACCCGTGGGCACCTCAGTGAAGGGGATGCCTTTATCCATTCTGGGTTCCTGCGGCATGCCGAGCACGCGCTCCGCGATGATGTTCGCCATGATCTCATCCGTGCCGCCTGCGATGCGCAAACCGGGCGATCCCATGTAGCTCAGCTGCAGCAGGCCAGCTTCCTTTGACAGCTTTTCATCCCAAATAGCCCCGCTCATTTCAAGCAAATCCATGCAGAAGGATGCCATTTCCTGGTTCTTGGGAGCGCCAACCAGCTTACCGATAGAATTTTCGGGGCCGGGAATCTCACCGCGAGACATTGCCGTCATCGACCGATAGCCGGTGAAGCGCAGGCCTGACTCCTGTACATACCAGTTGGCTAATTTGGCTCGGACAGCCCCGTCCTCGATGGCGGGCTTATCGTCAATCATGACCTCGCTGGCGATGCGATAGGCCGTGTCTACGTTAACACCACCGCCGCCGCCGCCGATGGCCGCGCGCTCGTTCATCAGCGTGGTCAGAGCCACCTGCCAACCTTGCCCAACCTCACCCAGGCGCTGGCTGTCCGGAATCCGCACATCCGTGAAGTAGACTTCATTGAAATTCGCGCCCCCCGTGAGCTGTCGAATGGGCTTGATCTCGACGCCAGGAGATTTCATATCCAGGAAGAAATAACTCAGGCCCTTATGCTTTGGTACGTTGGGATCCGTTCGGACAACCACGATGCCAAAGTCCGAGTAGTGCGCGCCCGACGTCCATATTTTTTGGCCGTTAACAATCCAGTGGTCTCCGTCGCGTTCTGCCTTAGTGCGCAGAGCAGCCAGGTCGGACCCGCCGGCAGGCTCGGAAAACAGCTGACACCAAATTTCTTCGCCGCTCGCTAGCTTAGGAAGGTAGCGCTCATGATGCTCGGGGCGGCCCCAGGTCATCAGAGTGGGGGCAGCCATACCCTGGCCGATGACAAAAAACCCACCCGGCACATCGTATTTTGATTCTTCCTGATTCCAGATCACCTGCTCGATGGCGCTGGCGTTGCGGCCCCCGAACGCCTTGTCCCAGCGTATGCAGGCCCAACCCGCGTCATATTTTCGCTGCTGCCACATTTTAGCGATCTCGAGTTCATTCATTCCCTGGAGTTCGTCCTGGCTGGGCACGTTGTCTTTCAGCCATGCGGCAGCTTCTGCGCGGAACGCCGCCTCTTCTTGAGTATCTGTAAAGTCCATTCGCTTCTTCCTCTCTCTATCCTTGCTTAATCTGACTATCCGTTAGGCAACGTTAGTCTGCTCGTAAGCGGTCACTAGGCGATCTTGCCAGTACCCCTCACTGCCAATGCCCACGCTCAAAAGCTTTGCTCGTCGATAATAAAATTGGCAGTCAAATTCCCAGGTAAAGCCCATACCGCCATGGGTCTGAATGTTCTCTTCCGCCGCGAAAACCGACGCCTGGATGGCACCTACGCGAGCCGTCGCCGCCGCCAACGGTAGCTCGGCACTCCCGCTGTCCAGGGCCCAAGCGCCGTAGTAACAGTTGCTGCGTGCCAGCGTATTTTTGACGTACATAGCGGCCAACTTGTGCTTGATCGCCTGATACGAGGCAATAGCTCGACCGAAGGCATAGCGCCCCATGGCGTAATCTCGCGCCTGCTCCAGGGCGGCATCGGCAAGGCCCACCTGCTCCCATGCGAAAAGCACTGCGGCGCGATCGAGCAATGCCGTCATGGCCGACCAGCCTGCCCCATCGCCCCCCAGCAGCTCCGCTTTCGCGCCGTTAAACACCATCACCGAATGCCCACGGGAAAAGTCTAAAGTCCGCACAACCTCTTGGCTCACGCCCTCTTGATCGAGTTCGACTAGGTAAAGACTGGCACCATCTCCCGAGTCAGTTGCTCCGACCACGATGGCAAAGTTCGCAGCACGGCCATCAGGCACGGGAATCTTTCGACCCGTGAGGCCGTCGTCCGTCATTCTCGTGCTCAAAGAGCTGACGCTAGGCCTGCCGTTGCCTTCAGCTAGCGCAAAGGTGCCGATAGCCTCCCCGCTCGCCAACAGCGGCAACCACTTTTCCTTTTGCGCCAGCGTTCCATTTGCTAACAGCGCCTCCGTGGCCAGATACACCGATGAACTGAAGGGGATAGGCGCCACCGAGCGCCCAAGCTCCTCGGCAATGACGACCAACTCCAAATAGGAAAGTCCTAAACCGCCGAACTCCTCAGGGATGACTGTGGCGGTCCAACCCATTTCAGCGACCTTACGCCACAGCTCAGCGTCATAATCCGCCTCTCCATCAAGCACAGCGCGCACGGCGCTACCGGGACAGTTTTCGCTCAGAAATCCACGGGCCTGCTCGCGCAGGAGCTCCTGCTCTTCTGCAAATTCAAAGTTCATATCACCCCCTCGCCCCAAATTAAGGGTGAAATATACCAGACCTGGCGTCTGGGCCGATGCACAAAATTTGGACAATATTCCAGTGAACTTCCGCACTTCTCGATCCGGGTTCAAGCTAGAATTCGCTCATGAATACCACCGACTTTGGGCAGCTGGGGTTTCTTCGGGTCGCCGCTGTCTCTCCGCAAATCACAATTGGCGATGTTGCTGCAAACACAGCAACCATTTGCCAGCAGCTCAGCATGCTTGCTAACGACGGCGTGGCCATCGGCGTGTTTCCGGAACTTTGCCTAACCGGATACTCGGCCGAAGACCTCTTTTTTTCCGAGAGCCTCCTGCAGGGAGTCCGTCAGAGCCTGACGACGCTTTGTCACCAATCCCCGCTTCCCCTGCTGGCGGTCGGCGCTCCCTGGCGATTAGCGGACGGGCGGCTCATCAACGCAGCGGTGCTGATTGGCGCCGGCAGAATCCTGGGAATGGTGCCCAAAACCTACCTGCCGAATTACGGGGAGTTCTATGACCAGCGTTGGTTCAGCTCAGGGTTTGGCATCAACGAAACCGAGGTCAGCCAAGACTTGGGCACCTTTCATGTGCGCGCAGATCAGTTGTTTCAGCTTGGCGATTTGAGGGTAGGCGTCGAAATTTGCGAAGACCTTTGGGCGCCGATTAGCCCGGGCACGCAAGCGGCTCTAGCCGGGGCGCGGGTTTTGCTCAACCTCTCCGCGAGCAACGAGCTGATCAGCAAGGCCGAGTATCGTCGGGACCTGGTGCGAATGACCAGCGCCAGCAACCTTTGTGCCTATGTTTATGCTGGAGCCGGCGCGCTCGAATCGTCAAAGGATATTGTCTTCGGCGGCCATTGCCTCATCGCTGAAGCGGGCGTGATCCTGGCGGAGGGGGAGCGCTTTTCACTGCAAAGTCAGATGATTTACGCAGACCTGGATAGCGAGAGGTTGGCCCATGACAGAGGGCAAAACAAAACCTTCAGCCAAAGCCCTCGTCCAACACCCTATCGGATTGTATCCGCTGGCCCTGGGCTACCCAGCCTCACATCGTTGTGTCGCGAATTTTCTCAGCACCCCTTTGTGCCGGATGATGAAGATGAGGTCGCGGCCAGAGCCCAGGAAGTCTTGAGCATTCAGGCCACCGGCCTGGCCCGCAGGATGCAGGCCGCAGGCACCGAAAAACTGGTTATCGGCCTATCAGGCGGGCTGGATTCCACCCTAGCTGTCCTGGTAGCCAGGGACGCCCTTGAGAAACTGGAGCTGCCCGGAGAAAACCTCTGCGCCCTTACCCTGCCAGGACCTGGAACATCTGGCGCTACCCTGGCCAACGCGAAGGCCCTGGCCGACGCCTTAGAAATCTCCCTGCAGGTGATCCCTATTGATGCTGCCGTCACGCAACACCTGGATGACCTGTCACATACGGGTGACCACGATGTGGTCTATGAGAATGCCCAGGCGCGAGAACGCACTCAAATCCTGTTCAATCATGCCAATCAGATTGGCGGCATTGTCACCGGCACCGGCGATTTGAGCGAGCTGGCGCTCGGCTGGTGCACCTTCAATGCTGATCACATGGCGAATTACAATGTTAACGCCAGCGTGCCCAAGACCATGATCGCCTACTTGGTCCGCTGGTATGCGCAACATCGCTCCAGCGCCGCACTGTCCAAGGTGCTCGGCGCAGTGCTGGAAACACCCATTAGTCCGGAACTAATTCCCCCTGATGCCGACCAAATCTCGCAGCTGACCGAAGATTTGGTGGGACCTTATGAACTGCACGATTTCTTTCTCTATCACTTCCTCAGAAACGGTAGCGGCGCAAAAAGGATTTTTTCCTTGGCCTGTCTTGCCTTCGGCGAGCAGTATCCGGCTCAGACGATAAAGCACTGGCTCGGGCAATTCTTTAAACGATTCATGACCCAGCAGTTCAAAAGAACGACTCTGCCTCCCGGGCCCAAGGTAGGTAGCGTCAGCCTCTCGCCCCGGGGTGATTGGAGGATGCCCGATGAGGCTGGCTATAAGCATATTTTAGAAGAGATAGAAAACCTGCTTTGATAACCTCAAGCACCGCGTATTTGCCCGGAGATAATGTCATGGCAGCTCGTCAATTTAGTGCCCTCCGTCTTCCCATGAACTCCCTGCTGCTTGCGCTGGCCCTACTGGCGAGCGGCACCGCCCTGGCCGCCAGCAGCCACTGCGGTAAGGAAGGCGTATGGATCGAGATTTTGGGCGCCGGAACCACAGCCCTTGACGGGCAAGCCGCAAGCAGTTTCCTCATCTGGGAAGACAACGCACCGCGAATGCTTGTCGACGTCGGTGACGGGTCAAAGCAGGGCTTCGAAAAGTCTGGCGCCACTCTCAACGGTATAGAAGTTATTGCCCTCACTCAGGTCCAAATCGACCATGCCGGCGACTTAGGCGCTTACCTCATTGCATCCGCAGAAAGTGAGCGGGCGGCGCCCCTGACAATTCTTGGGCCCGACAGCAATCAGTCGCCTCTCCCCAGCACCAGTGAATTTATGCAGCGATTGATTGGCGCTAATGGCCTGTATCCCCAGTACGCGGATGCGTTGACCTCTCGATCGTCGCCTGGGAATTGGCTTCGCATTGCCGACGTGCCCGCAACGGGGTCACGACGATGGGCGCGTTACGCCAGTGACTCGCTGCGCCTTGCGGCCATTCCCGTGAATCATGGCGATATCCCGGCCCTGGCCTGGCGCGTGGAGATAGGAGGGAAAACAATCGTGTTCAGCGGCGATTTCAACAACGTAAAAAACGCGGTGGGTAAATTCGCGAAGGACGCTGATGCGCTGGTTGTTAGCCACGTAATACCAGAAATTTCCCGTGGTGCCTTGCGCGAAAAATTTGCGCTGCCTTCCCAGCTTGGGAGAGTCGCCGCTCAGGCAAACGCGCGGATGATGATCCTCGCTTCTCGCAGCGGGAGGACCCGAGGACGGGAGAGCCTCAGCCGCCAAGCCATCGAGCAGAGCTACGATGGCCCGCTCTTATTTGCCAACGACGGTGAGTGTTGGGGGCTCTAACTCCCGTTAGCCGAACTCCCGTTAGCCTAACACCCCGTAGAAGGGGCGAGAGGTCAGCCACTGGCTCTCAGGAAATCCACGGCCAGCCGTGACATCGCGTGAACGGCAGGTTTGAGAGCACCTTCATCTGCGTCAAAGAACGGTGAGTGATTGGGAATCGCTTTCTCGATTGGGACCCCCTCAGGTCTTCCGCCAATGTAAAAGAAGAAGCCAGGAACCTGTTCCTGGTAAAAAGAGAAATCCTCCGCACCGGTGACCGGTATAGAGATCGTCACACCATCCTGCCCATAAACTTCTTTCAGCGTCGGTGCCATCTGCTCGGTCAATTGCGGATCATTGAACGTTACGGGCACGCCGGGGTCGATGTCGATCGTGGCGGTAGCGCCCTGAGACGATGCGATGTTAGTAACCGTGCGACGAATTTTTTGGTGCACCAGGGCGCGGATATCGGGATCGAACGTGCGAATCGTCCCGCTGAGGGTCGCGGTCTCGGGCACGATGTTGTTGCGGACACCGGCCTGAATCATCCCGACGGTCACCACCACCGGATGCTGAGTGATGTCGATTTGACGCGCAACGATAGTCTGCAGGCCGTTAACGACCTGGGCCGCTACAACAATGGGATCAACGCCTGCCCAGGGTCGAGCGCCGTGAGTTTGACTGCCGGTGATCTCTATATCGAATCGCTGGGCGCTGGCCATAATACCAAGCGCGCGATACATGGCGGTCCCCACGGCCGCAGACTGGGAAATATGCAAACCCATAATCGCATCCACAGACGGATTCTCTAAGGCGCCCTCTTCGATCATGAGCTTGGCGCCCCCGGTTTCTCCTCTCGGCGCCCCTTCCTCCGCGGGCTGGAAAATAAAGACCACGGTGCCCGGCAATTCGTCACGCACACCAGCCAGTACCTCAGCAGCGCCCATCAAGATCGCCACATGGGTATCGTGGCCGCAGGCGTGCATGACGCCCACCTCTCGCCCCTCGTATTGTCCGCGCGCCTTAGAGGCAAAGGGGAGGCCTGTTCTCTCTACTACGGGCAGGCCATCCATGTCCGCACGCAGGGCAACCACGGGACCAGGCAGACCGCCGCGCAACACGCCAACCACGCCGGTATGAGCAACTTGTGTTCTCACCTCGAGGTCCAGACGCTGTAAATGTTCGGCGACCTTTTTACTGGTGCGAAACTCCCGGTTGGAGAGTTCTGGATGTTGATGAATATCTCGCCGCCAGCTAACAACTTGCTGTTCAATGGCCGCCACGCTTTGGGCGATGCGCTCATCGAGCTCGGTGGCGTGACTCCCCGCAAAAACGGTGAGCAGAGCGATTAAAAAAGGGATGCGGATCATTGTTTTCTCCTAATCCTTCGTGATCGAGACAGATGATCGAGGCGCGCGGTAGCTTGGAGTCAGCCGCGTTAAACGCATGGCACGTAGCTTAGGCGTCTATGCATCTCGCAAACAAAATCTGGGTACTGTCGAGACAGCTCGCTGAGATCGAAAGTTTCGGCGATGTGGTCGCGTCCCTGACGCTCGATCAGAAGTCTAAAGGCGTGCATCAACACCCATTCCTGTGTGTTGGTGCGACCACAAAGCACCTGATAGAAGCTGGGGCTCAGGGTCACCCGGTGATACTGCGCCTGGCTGCCCTCGAGCACCACTTGATAGACATTGGCCCCCACCATATTCACACTGATCATCCTTGGATTCCGATCCGTGTTTACGACGTTCAACTATGACCGAATTTCAGCCGCTCTGCCAAACCTTGCAGGACCTTTGGTATGCGGAGATACCCTTATCCAAGGCCATGTCTATGCAGATCGTTAGTTTTGACGGCCATGAGCTGGTAACGGAGGCCACGCTTGCACCGAACCGCAACGTTCACGGAACAGCGTTTGCCGGGAGCCTGTATGCGATTGCAGCCTTAACGGGTTGGGGTTTGGTCCATTTGAGGCTGCAGCTAGCCGGGCTCGAGGCCTCTATCGTCATTGCCAGCGGGTCAATCGACTACGCCTGCCCGGTGGCGGAAACCATTCGTGCTCGAAGCCGCCTGGAAGATGAGTCGCATGGGATGGCTGCACTGAGGCAAAAGCGTAAGGGGCGGTTTTCCGTTAACACGGACATATTGCTCGCGGATGGAGCCAGTGCCTCCGCGTTTGCCGGCAGCTATGCTGCTCGCCTGGCACCAGCATTGGTATAAGCCGTGATTCTCAAACACAGCACCACAAAACCCGCAGAGGCGAAGGCAGCCGAAATAGAGTGGCCGTCGGAAATCGCCCTCATGGTGAAGGTATAAACAAAGATCAGCCAGATATAGTGTAGGCCGGTTAGATGCAGACGGCTCCACCAGGGGCCGAGCCGACGTCTAGAAGCGTCGTTGCTGGTCAGCGCCATAGCCCAAAAAAAGACAAATCCGGTCACACCAAAAATCAGGGTCACCCAGGACACTGCTTCCTGCGTCGTAGCGACATAGGTCACAACATAGGCGAAGTGGACGGTTTGCGACAAAGCCGCAGACAGCCCGAAGAAGCGCCGATTAGAAACCAAACGGCGGCCAACGCCGGTAAGCTGAAGGATGGGACGGGCCGCATAGGCGACTAGGAATGCAGCAAATGCGAGCCGAGCGGTCACTCGAAGCATGTAGCCTACATGCTCTTCCAGTACGATGCTGGCCCCAAGACGTCCAGGTTCCAGTACGAAACAAGCCACCAGGGCCACCGCGGTGCCGCCCAGAATGATGCCCGGTGACCGAGCGCCCCGGACTGCCAAGGGGGGAGCTTCCTTATCTTTGATAACGTTATTCACTGGGCTCTCCTGCTTTCTCCCTCCTCACTCAGTAAGGAAGGTCAGCGTGCTTTTTGTTTCTTGTGCCCGCCTTACGCCGTCCTTTCCCTTGGCGACCTGGAATCTCCAACTTTGGACGGCAAGCGCAGCCGCTCTCTCAAAGGATTTTGCTAAGGCATCTAATTCCAATCGAGACAGCTGTTGTTCGCCAGACAACCACCTCACTTTGATGATTGAAACATCCCTCACCTGGCCTGCGGACGTTATGACGTAGTGCACGTCAACTTCAGCCTCAATTCCTTGAGCGCTCGCTTCTACCGGATAAACGGGGGCACTACCCCGGACCAGTACGGGTATCGGCTCGTATGCAACGGCGGCACAACCTGCCAAACAAACCAGCAAGACCAACAGCGCCAGCCCCCGGGCACCTCGAATCAAAGCGGTCTGCCGCCAAGTCCTTGTGCTATGAATGATGATATCCACCCCCTTACTGATTTAAGCGGCCTCAACCTGAATCAAGGCCCGACTCACGGTATGCTTTACAAAATCTTGAACGCCGAGCGCCCCTTTGTCTGAAGATTCACCTATTCAACCCGAGAACGATGACGAGTCAGATTCGCTGAGTCTATCGCAGATGTTTGGCAGTGCCTTAGCTGCGGCCTTGGGCATTCAGTCAAAGGCAAATCGAGAGCGCGACTTCGCCAGGGGCAAGCCTTTCCACTTCGTCATCGTCGGCTTGGTCTTTACCGCAGGCTTCGTCATGCTCATGAGCTTGGCCGTTCAGCTGATCCTTAGCCTGGTGGATACTCCCTAACGCCCTTCTTGGTCAGGGCGAGATCTGAGCCAATCAACGATGGGGGGTATTAACCCGGGAAGGTATTCACCGTAGGGACGGTACAGGGCTAACAGTGCGTCGCAGCATTGCTGGATGCTGGCATCGTTGCGCTGACAGGCTGTAAGTTCAGCATTGACGGCACCCAGGGCCTGGATCGCGGGAGCCACGTCATCGGGCCAAGGCCCAGGGCAATCCCTTACAGCAGACCTCAGAGGCTCCAACGCATCCCATCCCAGGTGCTTCAAGCTTTTCGCGAGAACATGTGCAGACCAACTCTCGGGTGCCAAAAAATCAACCGCCCGCCCCAACGGCGTCGTGACGCGGTAGGGCCTCGCCTGGGGCATCTCCCGGCCTGCTATTCTGGCGAGCAAGGCCTCTTCGCCCAGCAGTCGGCCATACCACTTTATCGGCTCGAGAAAGCTCAAGAGAAAGATTTGCCTGTCGCTCAACCCCAAACCTGCAAGGCGTTGTTGTTGATGCGTGTAGGGGTGCGGCGATAAGGTCTCCCAACACCCCTCGAGGCGCTCATAGAGATGGTCTATTTGACGGCAACTCGCGGACGACCAGAGCCGTTCGGCCACCGCGGGCAGCCGGCTCCATAGTCGTGTTGGCAGGGTGTCCGGGTCGACCAGTTCGGACCAAAGGCAGGCCTCTCCGCCCAACACGCTGGCACCCCCAAGGGGTTCTACTAGATCAACGGCGCCTTCGCGCCACATACGAGTCCAGGCCATACCCTGAGCCACGTGCTGCAACCGGACATCTTCCAGGCTTTGATCTTCGAGCAGGATTTGGCTCTGCTGATCAGCGCTGGGGTCAAAGGCATAGTGCACATCCGCGGGATAGTTCAGATCAAGATAAAAGGGCGCTGAAACCAGGCAATCTTGCCCAAGCTGAAGAGCCTGGTCGCGAGTGGTCACGCCGCGCCAGTTTTGCACAAGGCAGGTTGGCATGTCCGGATGCAGCACCTCATCCCAGGCAACTGGCTTACGCCCCAATCCCTGGGTGATCGCGACCAGACGCTGCAAGAAGTAGTTCGCCAGGTCTTGGGTTGAGGCCATTCCGTTGTCAGCCATGAATTGCGTGATAGCCTCGCTCTGCTGCCACCAGTCGGGGCTGACTTCATCACCCCCTAAGTGGATATATTCGTCAGGAAAGACCTCAGCCACATCCTGCAGGAGCACGTTGAGTGCCCGGTAAACCACCTCCCGAGTTGGATCAAGACAGGCCGGGTGAACGCCAAAGCGATCGGTGGGCGCCACGGGGTGCAGGCCCCACTCTGGATAGGCCGTCAGCCAATGATTCACGTGCCCGGGCATATCAATCTCCGGAACGATTCGAATGCCCCGTGCAGATCCAAAGGCCACCAGCTGCTCGAGCTGTTGGCGGGAGTAATGTTGCTCACTGGCTAGGGCCGGCCAGCCAGGGCTGGCAAAGCGAAAAGCCTGATCGTCGGTGAGGTGCAGGTGCAGCACATTCATTTTCAGCAGCGCCATCCCCTCAACGACTTGGAGCAGGGTTGGCAGGGGAAAGAAGTGGCGAGCCACATCAAGGCACAGTCCTCGCCAGAGGAATCGAGGCTGATCCTCGATCCGACAGAAGCTTGGCAGTTCTGCATGGGAAAGAAGTTGGTAGGCGGTTGCACAGGCGCGCAACCCGCCCCAAGTCGTGGCCGCTCGAACAAGGACTCGACCCGCATTCCAGGTCAGGGAGTAACTTTCGTCCATGCCCAAATAAGGAGGGCCAGACTCTTGGGCGGTAATCTCCATGCAGATATGCACCCGATGCCGTAAACCGCTGGCCGGCGTGAACAGCTGACGTAGGTAATCGTCGACCCGCAAATCCACCCCTTCGATCCACTCAAACTCAGGCAGCCCAAGCTCGTCGGCTGGGTCAGAGGCCTGGGGATCAGAGTCGCCTTGCTGATCCAAGGTAATCTGCTGTGGCCAAGGAAGCAGGGAGAGATTGGGAGGGCACGGATTCATAGCGTGATTATGCCGCAATCTTCCCGGGCGCGGCGCTACTCCATGATCATGGGAAAACGATAACCTGAGGGCGAGACCTGGCGCGTGAAACGCATCCCCTCCAGCAGCGCACTGTGATCCGCCATGGGCACCCACAGCGATTGACCGCCCTTGGTTTCTGCCACGCCAATGGCGTGGCCCACCAACCATCGCCCTATCCCGTTGCCGCGATAGGGCGGCAGCACGTTGAGCATTTGCAGAGTAAATTCTGTCTCCCCCGACTCGGGCGCTGTCATGGCGTAGGCGGCAATTACCGCACCGTTATGTTTAGCAACGCGCAAAATGTCTGAACCTTGAGCATGGGCTCGATAGGCGGTCGCTAGGGTTTCTGGTAAATCATCACCCACTGCCCTAAACACCTGATAGTCACGTAAAGACAGATTTACCCTGGTCATGGACGCTTTCCAAAGCCTTTAAACAGACGGTTCAGAAACTCACCCAAGCGCCGGCTTACCGTTGAAGCGCGCCCAGGGGGCGGGCCCAGGCGGGCGCGGGCCATCAACTTCGCCAGCTTTTGATAGTTCTCCCAGGAATCGTCGATTCCAAACCCTGCCTCGGGAAAGGCCGATAGGAAATCATCTCGCAGTTGGGGCAGATAGCGCTGGATAAAGGCAAGGCCGCGCTGATTAAAATCCCGTGGGTAAAGCGCCGCGCCATGGGCGGCGAAGAGACTCGAAACTTGCCCATCCTGGAGTCTCACCGCACTCAGCTGAGGCTCGCGCTGGCGTAAGAACGACGCACTTAATAGCTGATGATGAAAGGCGAAAGCCAGTAAAAACCCCAGCGGTAAGAGTGCCTTATCTAGTGATCCGGCCTCGATCAGAAAATCGTCCACGCTGGCCAAAGGCATCTCGTCTTGAGTGTTTATCGACATGGGATGCCGAACCAGAGCCTAGCCTGATGCCCCATTGGCTGTGGGCGCATCCGGGTCCTACGGGGCATCCGTACACAAACAGCCGCCCACAGAGCGTCTCGAGTCACGGTTTGCATGTGTTCTCGCCCGTATCGGAATTGGCGGAGAGGGGCCGATCACCCTGCAGGGTGATGCGATGCATTCGCCGATGCTGGGGGAAAAAGTCATTCACGGGTTTATGTTGGGTGACCCGGTTATCCCAGATTGCAACGGTACCCGGCGCCCACTGGAGCCGCACCGTATATTCCTCTGACACGATCTGCTCGAACAAAAGGGAAAGCAGCGCCTGGCTTTCCCGAGCGGATATGCACTGAATATGAGTGGTAAATAACGGGTTCACGTAAATACCCAGACGCCCGCTTTCCGGATGGCGACGAATGACTGGATGAACAACCGGTGGGTGCAGGGCAAGGGTATCCGCCAACCGTTCCGCACCGCCAGGCTCTGCAAGGCTCTCACGAAATCCCTGTCTAAAATCGTGGACAGCCCAAAGGGGACGCAGCATCTCTCGCATCCCGGCGGAGAGGCCGCTGTAGGCAGCGGATGCGCTGGACCACAACGTATCGCCCCCAATTTCCGGGATAATTTGGCCCTGAAGCAGCGTGTACGAGGGCGGCTGCTGCATGAACGTCATATCAGAATGCCAGACCTCAATCTTTGATGGTTTAGCTGCAGTGCTTTCTAGAATTTGAACATCCGGGGCGTCGGCTATGGTGTCGTAGGCGGGATGACCAAGAACCTGTCCAAAACGCTTGGCAAAGGCAGCGAATAGAGCTGGCGTCATTTGTTGGTCGCGGAAGAACAGCACCTCGTGCTCCAGGATGGCCTGATGCACAGCAACATAGACCGCTTCAGACTCTGCAATGTCCTTCAGGCTAACGCCTTCCACGAAAGCACCCAGGGCACCGGCTGCCCTGCGAACGACGAGGTTAGTTAAAGCCTGCTGAGACACTTCGCACTCTCGCAATCCATAAAGTCCGGTTTGGGTGGCGTTGTGGGATTGTAACCGGCAGCCCAATACCGCGATAGCCGCCTCGAATGATCCGTAGAATCTCAGGGGTGAGCCCTGGTAACCTCACTTCATGGGGCGTTATCGAGCACCGGAACCACCTAAGACAGCAATCATCACCCCCCGGGGGAGTGCACGGCTGAGAGCCGAGCTATCTCATCTTTGGAAAGTAAAACGCCCGGAGGTCACGGCTCGGGTGGCCGCGGCCGCTGCACTGGGAGACCGCTCGGAGAATGCCGACTACCATTACGGCAAGCGTCAGCTAGCTGAGATTGATGGTCGCATACGCTATCTGGATAAGCGCCTAAGGACCCTTCAGGTCGTAGACCGCAAACCAACCGACGAGGGCCTCGTTTATTTCGGCGCCTGGGTGTGGCTCGAGCCTCGGGATGATCTGGAGCAGCAAAAGATGCTGCTTTATCGAATCGTTGGTCCTGACGAGATTGACGATGACCCTGCCTATATCAGCATCGACTCGCCCATGGCTAAGGCATTGGTGGGCAGGCGATGCGGGCAGGAGGTCAGCATCGTGCAGCGTCAGGGAGACAGTCGTCTCCTTACTTTCAATGCCACGACGAAGGATAGCGTTTTCGACATCGTGAGAATTTTTTACGGTGAGCGCGACGGATTTTAAAATGATCCGCGTATAACGGCTGTACCCACTCAAGGAGCAACGGCTCATGACTCAATTTTTAAATCGCTTTGCCGCCGGCGGCCTGCTGTGCCTCAGCGCAGGCGTTGTTTTGGCCAACCATGACGGCATGAAATCACAATCAGGCGGCGATAAATGGCGGAAGCAGACCCCCGTGGTAATCGCTCAGATCGAGGAGGCGGCCCAAGAGCGGCTTCGCGCCGCCGATCAGGATGGCAATGGCATATTGTCCATCGAGGAGTTTCAGACCATGAAGCCACGCCAGAGCCAAGCCAGATTGGGCGAAGATCGACGGACTCGCAAACATTCGGGTAAAAAGCGGCAGCGCCACCAGAAGCGAGGTCACAGAAAGATGACGAAAGAGGCGCGAGCTGAGATGCAGACCAAAATTGCGGCGATTACCTACCAGCTATTAGATAGCGACCAAAACGGCAGCGTCAGCGAAACGGAATATGCGGCCGCCAATCACCGACAGATTAGACGCGCTGCTCGGAGTCAGGTGGTATTTGCCTCTCTGGATAAGGATCGGGACGGGCTGTTAAGTCCAACGGAAGTCCCCACGGCCGTAAAGCGGCTGAGGGCGATGGATGAAGATGGTGACGGAACGGTAACGCGGAAAGAGATGCGGGCGGCCCGCAGGGCGGCGTCACCCTCCTAGTGGCAAGGTGCCGAGAGGCCTATGACCAGCCCGTCGGATGGACAACTGATGGCCCAGGTTTGCCAGCAAGATCAGGCAGCGTTTAATCATCTGGTGCGCCGTCATCTCGCACCCCTGATGGGCTACGCAAATCGACTCTGCGGAGATGCCAGTCGTGCGGAGGACCTGGTTCAAGAAACTTGGCTTCGCGTATGGCTGCATGCGACCCAATATCGTCAGGATCGGGGCGCGTTTTCCACTTGGCTGTTCACCATTCTCCAGCGCCAGTTTATCGACCATCAGCGCAAGTTTGGCAAAGAAACCTATGGCGCTGAGCGTGACCTGGGTCACGCTTGTAGGCTACCCGATGAAGCTGCGGGACCTGCGCAACTGCTGTTTCAAGCCCGTGAGCAACAGGCGTTTAAGCGTGCTCTGGCAACGCTACCGGAACATCAGCGATGGGCCCTTCTGTTAAGTCATCAGCAGGGTTTTAGCAATGAGGCCGGCGCGCAAATTCTTGGCGTGAGCAGACGCGCTTTCGAATCGTTGCTGGCCAGGGGCCGACGCGCCCTGCGCCTGGAAAGATTCGAGGCGACATCAGGAACAAAGGTTCAGCCTAGGGATGGAGGAACATGAGATGAAAGAGACGACCTTCCTAGACTTATTGGACCACCTGGGTCCGGAAATAGGCACCTGGCCGGACCCGGACTCTGCACGCAAGCTGCTTGCCGACTCCCAATCCGCGAGGGCGCATTATGATGCCGCGAAATCTGTTGCTGCGGCCCTCGAAAAACTTGGCTCTGAAACCGATCCGCTCCTGTTAGAGGCCCTGGCACAACGCATTGCTGCCGACGTCCCGAAGGTTCAGCAACACAGCGACTTGGACAGCCTGACCTGGGGTTGGCCGACGGCCGTAGCGGCAATGATACCTCTGGCCATTGCCTTTTCGGTGGGCTGGAGCGTAGGCGTTGCGACGGAAACAACGCTCGCGGAGAGTGAACTGCTAGGGGCCTGGCTCTACCTGGAAGACCTTGAGCAGTTCGAGGGGTTTGACGACTGGCATATCGAGGACTTCTAGCATGAAACAGCGATCTCTCATTATCCTGCTCCTGTTCTCCATGACCGTAAATGTGGCCGGCCTGGGTTTCTTCTTTGGCCAGCAGGCGTCCGCGAGGGCCGTCGGAGATGCCACGAGGGCCTATCCCGGCTGGGTTAGACAACTGCCCGAGCAGCGCAGAGCGGAGCTAAGGCCAATCTTACGAGAGCAAAACCGTCTCAACCGACCCGAGCGGCGTACCCTTCGAGCCCAGCATCGCGAAGTGCAAACAGCGCTGTTGGCGGAGCCCTTTGATTTGGCCCAGCTCGATCGCGCACTGGACACATTGAATCATCAGCTCGAAGACAACCAGCGGCGGCGCAAGGCAGCATTTTTGGAAGTCGTTCAGGCACTCTCAAAGGCCGAGCGTCAACTTCTTGCCCTTGATCTCAATAGAGGGGAGCGGATGTCCTCAAAGCTTCGCGCTAGACCCGATAAGAGAGGGTAAGGGGCCGAAACAGAAGGGTTCCCAGGGGCCGGCGTAACGGGAACCTAAGAATGCCGAGGACGCAACTCCGCACGAATAGAAAGGCGCTCCTTAGGGGCTGAAGAGTGAATACTTACTTTGGTCTTCGATGCTGATGGAATGGGGCTAGCGATAACCATCAAGCTTGAGCTGAGGGCCTGCCAAAGGGCCTCATCCAGGGGCAGCCGGTGGTTTGATACAGCCAGCAACTCGCGCACGATGATGACCGCCGCGCGCCTGAGCGACGATTCGCTGGGCTGCAGGCTGAGAGTATGCTGTAGCTGTGCTGGCACGCGAAAAAAATCCTTCAGGAAGCGCAATGCACGCTGACTTAGCGGCGGAAAGCGGGACTGCACAGGATCCAGCGTGGAGAGCAAGATCACCTGGGCCCAGAGCACAGCCCTGCCCAGTCCGTCCTTGTTGGTGAAGTAATGGTAGATCAGGCGCTTGTTACAACCGGCTACTTTGGCAACTTCGTCCACGCGAAGCCCACCAATACCCTCGCGCATCAGAAGTTCCGACGCGGCTTCCAACAAGCGTATTTGAGGAGGTTGCGCTTTCGAGCCCTGCATCCGGGTCGTTGCTCAAATTAAGTAACTATATAGTTACCCAACGACTTCCCATAAGCAAGCTAGACAGCTCAGAGAGGACCAGCCAACGCTGATGTAACTATTTAGTTACTTCCGTCTAATCGCCAAAACGTCACGTTAAGACCTACTGCTGAGGCCCCTACGCTGAGGCCTGGCCACCTTGCTCAGCCTCGAAGTCCAACAGATAGCGCTTGGCATCCATTCCGCCACCAAACCCGGTCAGTTTGCCCCCGGTGCCGATTACCCGATGGCAGGGGATGATAATAGCAATGGGATTTCTCGCGTTTGCCCCGCCAACGGCCCGCACGGCCTTGGGCCTGCCGATTTGCCTGGCCAACTCACCGTAGGAGCAAGTTTCCCCGAAGGGTATCTGCTGCAGGCCAGCGAGCACCTGCTTCTGGAACGGTGTGCCTGAGGGTGCCAACGCCAGCTCGAAACCCCGTCGCTCGCCCGCAAAGTATTGTTCAAGTTGCTGTCTGGCCTCGCTGAGGGCCGCTGCCGACTCAGACCAATCGGCAAGCGGGGCATGCAGCGCCTGCTTGCCCGTCGAGAAGTAAAGACCAATCAACGTTGTAGCCCCAGAGTGCACGACTCCGGTCAGCGTGAGTCTGCCAATAGGACTGTCCATTTGTGTATAGACCGTCGTCATCCTTGACCTCCTTTCGGCCACTTCCCTTGGGCTCTGTTTACTGCTGCCGCGAACCAAAGGTACATCAGCGCGTAAGCACGCCACGGCTGCCAGGCAGTTGCCAAATCACGCGCGCGCGCCGGCGTTAAGTTCAACTGCTTGAGCACCACCCAGTCATTGTGCGGGAATGCATCCGGGTTCTTTGCAACACGGAGGCGCATATAGTTCTGAGTCCAGGGACCAATGCCTGGGATACGTTCAAGACCATTGATAAAGCGTTCCGTTTCCGGACCCTCCGCTAACGGCACCCCATCGGAGAGGACGCGCTGGGCTAATTGGCTGATGGCTTCCCCTCGAACGCCAGGCATTCCCAGTTCGGCAATGGGTCGATGAAGGAGTTGGTCTGGACTGGGAAAATCGCCCTCGCCATATTTAGCCACCATCTTGTCCGCCAGTTCGGTGCCTCGAGCAACGCTCACCTGCTGGCCCAAAATCGCCCGAACTGACGTCTCGAACCCATCCCAAGCTCCAGGGACTCGAAGGCCAGGTGCCTGATTGACCCAAGATGCCAGCACAGATTTGTCCTGCAGTGCAGCATGGATGGCCGCACCATCGGCGTAGAGATCAAATACGCGCATCAGCCGGGACAGCAATTGATAGACCGGCTCACCAGTCAACGGCAGCTGGGCGAGAAGTCCATCACGCCCACGGATGCGGTTACGCCTCACCCGAACCCAACTCTCTGGCTCCCCTCGACGGCTGATTCTGCGAGCGTAGGCGTGGCCCTTGACGGTCTCAATGCCGGCTAGCGCTCGCCCTTGGAGATAGGCAAAAACCCAATCAAAATCGTAGGGCGGCATGATGGGTAGCTGGATATTCAGCGTAAGCGGCTGCGCCCCCGACCCGGTCGCAGGGCGCCGTCTTAGGCTGCTCGGCGTGGCGTCGAAAAGCGATCGCATATCCCGACCCAACTGACGCGCACTCTGATATCCGGCATGTTCGGCAACCGCCATCACGCTGAGTTCTCCCTGCCTTAATAGCTTGCGGGCTGTTTCCGCTCGCCGCAGCCTGGCCACGGCCCCAGGGCTAACGCCTAAGGACCTCATAAATAAACGATCAAGGTGACGTTCGCTGATATCGAGGCTCTTAGCCAGAGCTGGCAGCGCATGCTCATTAAGGAAACCGCCCTCAATCAGACGCAGCGCCTGCTGCAGATAGCGGCTGACGATGGCGGTATCTGGCGTCATTAACTGGTCTGCTGGAAAGCAGCGTCGACAGGCACGATAGCCCGCCTCCTGAGCGGCGGCGGCACAGGTGAAATAGCGCACGTTGGCTTCTCTAGGGAAGCGCACGGGACAGCTCGGACGACAGTAAATCCCAGTAGTCACAACAGCGATAACAAAGCGCCCATCAAACCTCGGGTCGCGACTAAGCCGAGCTTTTCTGCAGAGTGCCGGATCGGGTAGCGCCAAGGGGATATCCCCTTCGTCTATCTGGTCCTGAGCCCCTGGCGATCGTGTATCCATGGTTAAACTATAGCGAAGACCGGCTACCGAGATCGGTCAGATTCAGACATTGCTCAAAATAATCGCGTCAGGTATCTACAGCAGGCCAAACTTTTACAGGCTGGCGCTTTTGAATTAGGGTGACCTGCATCAAACGCAAGGAAACGAAATGAGCGACAGCGGATGGCGTGAACCCAGCGACCTGATCATCGAGCAAATTGAGATCGGGCCGATGCAAAATTTTACCTACCTCATCGGCTGCCGGAACAGCCGCGAAGTCGCAATCATTGACCCAGCCTGGGACATCGACAGCCTGATTCAACATATCGACAGCAAGGGCTATAAGCTGAAGGCGGCCCTTGGCACCCACTATCACCCAGACCACGTGGGTGGACACTTCAGCGGTAACGACGTGGAGGGCTTTAGCAAACTGCTTGAACTCAATCCGGTGAAACTCTACGTCCACAAACTGGAAGCGGAGGGGATCAAAAAAGTGACCGAGGTCTCGGACAGCGACCTCGTTAAAGTCGAGTCGGGTGATACGCTGCGAGTGGGCGACATTGAAATCGAATTCCTGCACACCCCCGGCCATACCCCCGGGAGCCAGTGCTTCCGCGTTAACAACACGCTGATCAGCGGTGATACGCTTTTCATTAACGGCTGCGGCCGAGTGGACCTTCCCGGCTCCAATTCCGAGGACATGTACCACAGCCTGTGCAAACTCTGCACGCTGCCCGACGACACGCTGCTCTTGCCCGGTCATAACTACGGCCACATACCCAATGCCACCCTGGGCGAAACCAAGCAAACCAACAGCTACTTGCGTATCGACGATATCCAGACCTGGCAGACGATTATGGGACACTAGGAGCAGACTCAAGCATCCCGACGCGCTCACCTCAGACAAAAAAAAGCCGGCTTGCGCCGGCTTTTCGTTTCAAACGGCCCTTAGGCCAATGCAGACTTGACCGCCTCCGGGGTAATGGGCAAGTGCCT
>CENJ01052363.1_pt1 | contig 22604 bp, 19 predicted proteins | sample 356161 | NCBI WGS metagenome assembly CENJ01 (sample SAMEA2619531, study PRJEB7988) | marine metagenome | biome: marine biome (ENVO:00000447); feature: surface water layer (ENVO:00002042); material: "saline water (ENVO:00002010), including plankton (ENVO:xxxxxxxx)" | depth 5 m
ATAAACACAGTAAAAAAATATATTTAATTAAATACCTTTTTCAAAACAACACATTAATTAATTTTTTTTATAAATTTTTATAATTCTTGCTAATTTCCTTCTTCAATTAAGCCATACTTATTTTTATCTAAGATTAATTTTGAATAAATAAAAAAGTTTTTAGAAGAAACCGTATACGAAGCTAATCTACCAAACGGAACTACCTTAAGTTTATTATTTTTCAACAATTCTTTTTTCAATCTTTCTAAATGTAATTTATAATTTATTTTCTTATCACCTACAAAATAATTAGTTTTTATAAAACTTTTTTTTTTATTTTTTTTAATGTAGCCTTCAAAGCTTTTAAAATACCTATAATCAACATTAAGTTTCTGTTCTACATAATGAGCAAAGGTTAAGTTAAATTTGCATCCTAAATTCATTTGCTTAGCATTAAGTTTATACAATAGGCCAAAGGAAGTTTCCTCTCCAAAACAATCCTCAATATTACTATTCTTGAATAATTTTTTTTGTTTTCCTATAGCAGATACGCTGAAGATAGGGTGGGAAGATCTTATTGTGCCTGCCATATTTCTAAAGTATTCACTAAAAAACCCTATAGAGCTTTTAGTATTATTTACATCAAATAACTCATTTTTTGTTAAGCTATACGTAAATGTTGGAATAACCAATGTTCCATTTTTTCCTAAGTATTTAATGATTTCTTTAAATAGGATAAATAGTCTTCTCTCTACAGGTATTTCAGTTAGCTGAGCAGCAACCACCGAGTCTCCATGTATAAGAAGAGTATCCCCAGGTCGTATACCAGAACTTTTTAATGAGATACGAATCTCATCAATGTTCAATTTGAGTGTCCTTCTAATACGTCTATAATTTGCTTAATAGATTTTATTTCTGCCATTTGATCCATAGTAAATCTAATATTATAAAAATCTTCAATTGAGAGTAAAAGACTCAAGTGACCTTGGGAATCCCATTCTTCAATATCTCCAAGCTGTAAATTCAATATTGAGTTTTGAATAGTAGAATCGGGGAAAACTGAAGTAAATATTTCTGTTAAGTCTTCTATCTTAATTTTTTTCATATATGTCACCATTCAGAACTTTTTTATCTTTTGTTAATCTTTTATATAAATTTTTACTTTGTGGATTAAAATTTAAGGTATTGATTTCATTTAAATTCAGGGGTTTAAAACCATAATCACTATAAAAATTTATAACTGGTAAATTTTTTTTTGTTTTGATCAATTGTCCAATTATAAATTTATACCCTAACAACTCACTTTTTTCTATTATTTTACTTAGCATCCAGGCCTCTAAATATCTACCCATAGCTCTACAGCTCATTAAAAATGTGTCTATAAATAAGTATTCTTTATTTATCTCTTTTAAACAAATTAGACCTACCAAACCATGATCTCCATAATTATCTTTAAGACTTGTTAAAAATATTGTGAAATCTTTAGAATTTTTCATTTCACTCAAATTTTCTAAGGAATATCTCTTGGAGCGCAAATTAAATTGATTAGTTTTTTGACTTAATTGGACTGCTCTATTTATATTTGTATCAGTTAATGAGTGTAGTTTGGGCTTTAAATTTATTGATTTAAGATAAGATTTTTCGTCAATTATATTGTGTTTATCTTTTATAAATTTTGCTCTGCTTTTATATTGTTCATTTTTAAATAAATCTTCTTTTGTAAAAGTAGTAGCAGAAAAGCAATATAGATTTCTTAATAATTCTGGCCATTGATAAATTTCTTTTGGAACATCTATGGTTAGTACCTGAGGCAAATTTAGTTTGACTTTATCCCTTTCAATGGCAGAGTCATCCCAGAAAACAAAACTATCTAAACCCAAATCAAGCTCTTTAGACATAGCTATTATATTAGAAGATTTATCCTTCCAATTTATTCTATATGCGCTAATGTCTGATTTTTTTAGCATCATATTCGTATTTTTATCGAAGAAGCTCCAAACCTCTTCCTCATTATTTTTACTGGCTAGCAAAATTAATATTCCTTTATTATTTAGTGTTTTTATTTCTTTTTGAAAATCTTGATAAATTTTTCCTACACCATCCTGTCCTAATAAGATATTTTTTTTATTTTCTTCTCCTATTACTCCTCCCCATAATGTGTTATCACAGTCTAAAACTAATACTTTATGTATAGGATTAAAATGACGATATAATACTTTGCAAATAGATTTTGCAATAGTACGGATACCTAGGTTAGACAAGTGACAGTGAGCTACATACCAATTTCTTTTGTCAAGGCATGATTTTTTTCCAATATTTGAAAATTCACTTTCTACGTCTATAAAATAGAAGTTATTATAACCTTTTTTTAGTTCCTCTAATTCTGAAATCAGCCAAAAATAAATTTTTTTTATATTAGAAGAGCTTTTAGACTCATTGATTAAATTAATACTTTCTATGTAAAGAGGTGCTAATAGAATAGGAGCATTTGATAATTTTAGGCGTTGAAGAATAAGCTTTAAAACAGTTTTAAGGTTTTTTTTCATTTCTTCTTCTTTTGTTTCTAATCTAAATAGATCTTCTAAAAATAAAATTAGTACAATAATATTTTTAGTGTTACTTTTTATCAATTCGTTTGCCCAATTAGCATAACCAGAAAAACAAACTTCATAATTTTTACTATTAAGGTTTAACCAATCGTTACTCTTTGGCATGAGGTATGATGATCCTGTGAGAACTAGTTTCATCTATTTAAAAAATTATATTAAAAAAAATATTATACATTTAATAACTTTAAAATATTTAGTTTAAACTAAATGATAGCATGTAAAATAAAATAATATGTATTAAAATTTAAAACATCACTTAAATTTATGGTGCCGGATGAGAGACTTGAACTCCCGACCTACTGATTACAAATCAGTTGCTCTACCAGCTGAGCTAATCCGGCATATTTAAACTATAAATATTTATCTAATGTTAAATAATATAAAAATATTAAATAATTATCTATAACAAAATATAATTATTAATAAATAAATTTTATATTTTATATATTAAATTTCTTTAATATTAGATTATTCTTTTGCAATGAAGATTTTAAATGTTTTTTTAATTCTATTTTATCTTTTGGTAACTTTTTTATAAACTTTACAAGCTTTTCTAAATCTTCCTCTAAAACTTTAGTTTTTCTTAATCCAATTTCCTGATTTGTATTTATAATTTTTACATCCTTTATAGCATTATATTTAATATTTAATGATTTAAATAAGGTTTCAACCCTTTTAGGTGATTTTAAATCTTCAGTCTTAAAGACTATGCTTTTTAATACACGATTAGATTTTGATAACCTTTTAAATCTCAAAAAAACCTCTGACCATGCCCATAAATAAAGCTCTTCTTTTGATAAACACTCATGATTTAGTTGTAATATGTTTGTCTTGGCAGAAGGAACTGAGTTATCTAAATAAAAATTTTTATTTCTATTATAAAAACTTTTCATATTCTGTAGTGGATCTCTAACTAGAAAAACTAAGGAATAGGCCTTTACTAATCTGTTAAAACCTTCAAATAAACCTCTTACATAGAATTTGCTAATATCAAAATAAGAGTCTGCTTTTAATTTATGCATTTGTTCCTCTATAAATACAAGTCTTTTCCTAGCAATATTTTCTATAAATTTAAAATCTTTATTTTCATAGGCCTGAATAACTTTTCCTCTTCCTAAAAGCTCATCAGTTTCAATAAATTTTCTTCTTATTTTTCTTTCTATTACATTTAATGGAGAGGGCATTAAAGTTTTTATATTAGGAGCTTCAAAATCACTGAAGCAATTGATTGCATATTTTTGTAATATACGATAAAGAGTCTCTTGACCACTTCTACCATTTGTAATTGTAAAAATATAATTTTTAAGCATATTTTAAGGATACTAATTTAATTAGTATAATTATAATATTTTATTTTGACTAATATCATATAAAAAATAAAGAGTATATTTTCTTAATTTCACTGTAAACAATGAAATTAGGTATTTTTATAGGAGAGTATTAATTATTAAAATTAAAGTTTATTTGTTTTGCCAGTTTTTTCCTAGATTAATCTTTTCCGCTAGTAGTGTGTAAATTGATACATAGCTTCTAGCTATATTTTTATTTCTTACAAAGTCAAAAAACGTTAAAGAACTATAACCATAAATATTTTCACTCCAATAATATAAATATTTTTTTTCGAAAACACGCCACTTTTTTTTGCCAAAAAAAAGAAAAAAAACTTTTAGAAGTAACCTTAGGTAAAACATCCACCTAGGTGATATAAAATAGTTTATATTAAAGTTTTTTGTCCAAACATTTCCAAGGTTTAATTCCTTTAGGGTTTCTTTATATAGTCTTTGATTTAGTTTATATGACATGGGAACTGTTTCCCAAAACTTAATAAAGGATTTATTCCATAGTGGCAAAAGCCAAGCAATTTTATAAAAGTCATAAATTCTTTGAGCATTTATTACATATTTTGTTTGTCTATTTTGAAACTCTAAAAACTCTAAAATACTAAACAATGATAGTGGTTTATTTTTAATATTTTTTTTAATCTGATTATACAAACCTTGTTTAATTATTTCTTTATTTTTTTCTGAATTCAGGCTTTCCCATAGTAAATAATGTTTTTCATAATGATATTGCATTATGTTATTCATGTTTTTTTTTAAATTTTTTATTTTATTATTTATTATTTTTTTTGGAATATGCCCTCCAGATATAAAATCACCTGAGTTTCCGTTAATGATTATATCATTTTTATTTATATACTTTTTTTTAATCAGGCAATGTATTGCGTATAAACCTTGTATTGTAGAAGTTGCACAACCATCAACACTATTTTCAATATAATTTTTATATTCTTTTGTTTTATAAAAATTGGATGCTTTCTTATGGGTAATATTAACAAACATCCACCTATATCCTAACTTTTTCGCGATAATTTTTGATGCTTTAGCTTCAAAGTTATTTTTAATTCCGTAAGAAAAACATTTTACTTTTTTATAATTGTAGTGTTTTAGTCCTGATGCTATCAATCTAGAGTCTAAACCTGCAGAAAGAGGAATTATAACTGTTTTACCATTGGCAGCTAAAATTATATTTTTTAGAATATGATGGATTTGCTTTTTTAATTGTATTTTGTACTCAGTGAAAGAAGGTATAAAGTTTTCTTGTGGAATGTAAGAAAAGTATTCTTTTTGGTAAAAATAATTTTTATTTTTATAAAATAAGAATTGTCCAGCATTTAAACTTTTTACTTCTTTCCATAGTGTGCCATTATCAACAGTGTACCCAGACATTCTAAAGGCAGTAAGTTGAGTATTATCAACATTTTTATATTTAATTATGTTTGCTTGCGAAGAAAATACAAGCTCGTCTAATTTATTATTATAACTCCAATAAATAGGATAGCTTCTTATATAGTCCACAGCGGCAAAGGTCCATTTAGAAGAAATAATTACTATTCCAAAATTTTCGCCCAAATAACTTATTATTTTCTTACACAAAGTCTTCCCTAAAGTTTTTTGGTTTTTAATGGAATTTAAAATATCCTCTAATCCATCTTTAGATTTAAAACCTGCAATCCAAAATATAATTTTATTTTTTTTAATACATGTCCATTGATCAAGTTTTCCTTTTTTGAATTGAGGTGTTTTCATTAATTTATAGCTTTCAGTTCAGATTCATTTTTCATGTATAATTTTTATTATGTTAATTAGCAACTTATTATTTATTATTATAAGACATATTTGATAACTCTGATAATATCTTACATGAAATAGTTAACCTACATTGGGTTTTGATGCCATAACCTTGGTTGTTTATTTATAATTTTAATTACAGAGGAAAAATCCAAGTCTAACATTTCTAAGTATTGCGAAATATTTTCATACCTAGGTCTATTCTCTTCTTCTATTAATTTTAATCCTTCAGCTCTAGATATAACGCCTTCCCTAATCTGATTACTTCTAAATGTGTCATGTTCAGTAAATCCTGCCATAACATAATAGATGTAATTATAAAAGCCAGCTGTACCGTCTCCAATTCTCCAAGTGGTTTTAGTATCTGGAGCTAATTCCCATTCATAATCATTTATTAGTGTTTTTTCTATTATGTTCTCTTCCCATTCCCAATAATCATAAATATAGTAATAATCTTTCTTTTTTTTAAAACTTCTAAAATACTCACCTGATAATGAATCCCATATAGTGCTGTTTATGTAAGAAGGGTTACGTATCATTTCTTTCATTCTTAAATATTGATATCTAAGCTGTTTAAATATTCCATATGAATAAACTCTATCCATCTCAAAATCTGGAGGGAAACCTAAAAAACCTGATTTAAAATGAGTAACTTCATAAGGACTGTAGCCCCATAGATTTAAACTTATATTAGTTTGTTTTTTTATCTTTTCTATATACTTATAGAAATGCTTATCTCCTGCTGTAAACAGATTGACCATGCCCAGATGTGGTTTTTTTAACCAAGCTAAAATATTTTTTTTAATATTATTCCTTTTGTAACTGATATCAGCTGAAACAATTATATTTTCAACTTTTAACTTAGAACATACTCTACTAATATTTCTCCTTCCAATATCAGAGGTCATCCCCCAGTCATAAGTATAAGTAATTGGCTTCATTTTTAATTCATTGACGATAATGTGTAGAGCATATGAGCTATCTCTTCCTCCAGAAAAGGGGACAATACAATCTTCTTGATTTTTCTTTTTATATTTTTTTAAAATTTCTAATAAATCTTCAATAGGTTTAGGAGAGCCTTTTACTTTATGGTTTATGCAGTAATTACAAACACCATCTTTATTAAAATTGATAAAAGGAAACGTATGAGGTAGTAAACATTTACTACATCTTACTAACGAAGGCATATCTTTTATAAGTAAATTCTTCTCAGCTATTTTAAAATTAGAATTTGGGACTAAAGCCACTCTATTAATTTTAAAGTCCTCACAAAATACCTCACTTGGCTTAGATTTAGGTATTGAAAAAATTTTAAATTGCTCACAAACTTTTTCTATTTCTTTACACATAATTTTAGCTAAGTGATATCTTTCTGAAGAAAAAATGAAAGTATTATTTTTTGTCCCACAGTAAAGACTGCCATGGTTTGAGCAAAGCAAAAGTTTCCCTTTTTCTTGAAAAACAACGGCAATTGAGAATGTACCTTTACATTTTTTCATTATTAAATCATATAAAGCTTTCAAATCTTTAGTCTTTTTATATTTATTTATGATTGCATGGAATACTTCAGTATCCAATTTACTGAATCTCTGAATATTTTCATTTTTAAATATTTCATTATCATTGACTATAATGCCATTATGAAATATTGAAATACCATCTTTTACAAAGGGTTGATTTTCAGTGTTATCATTAGTAATTAATCTTCCAATACCAAGGCACAAATTAATATTATTTAAATCAACTTTTTTTATTAATTTCGAAATTGAAAAGTCTGCTCTTTTTATCTCATATTTTTCTTTATATGTTAGTATGCCGCTGGAGTCCTGACCTCTAATAGCAGCAAAATTAGCTAACTTTTCTAAATTTGACTTATTTTCCTTATTATTTCCAATGATACCAAAAATACCACACATAGTTCCCTACTGCTAAATTAATTTATTAATTTTTCTATTATTTTAAGTTCTTCTGTAACACGTTCTTCCCAAGTTTTTATTATAGAAGATTTAATTTTACTTATTTTTTTTTTGTATTCTAATATAAAATCCGAGTTTTCTAATAAAAAAATTATTTTTTTTGCTAGGTCATTGGCATCATTAACCTTGTAATACAGTACTGAGTTTTTTAATAACTTATAGGTTTGAATATCTATCAGTTTTTCCTTTTGGGGTTTAGGTATAACCATGCATGCACTTGAGCTAATAGCCTCTAAATTTGTATTTATTAAATTACCATCAACATTAGCAGACACATAAATATCAGAATTAGAATGATAATTTAAAACCTCTTTGTGAGGTATACTTCTCATAAAATCAAAATTTTCTATCAAGCCTGATCTTCTACAAATATCGAAAGATTTTTTATATAGTGTACCATCTCCTATTATTTTTATTTTAACTTGCCCATTATATTTTTTTAAAACCTTTAATATTGCATTAATGAAAACTAATATCCCTTTATAACTTTCAAGTCTTCCTACAAACAATATATTTTTAATTTTTTTCATTTGAATCTTAGACTTTATAGTGTCTACTCCATTTAGTAAAACATATCTTGGGACATTTTTTTTTAAAACTTCATCAAACCAATATTCTATTCCACTTCCATCTTGTGTTCCTATTACTGAAGCGAAGCTACCTTTGTATGATAGTTTATATATTTTATGTACTAATCTTTTGCTACTAAGAATTGCTCTCCAAAATGAACAAACTCCTAGAACTCTGACAACTATAGGTTTCTTTGGAAATATTTTAGTTAATATATATGCGATTACTACATTTGCAGAGTCACAATATATTAATTTAGGTTGGTTTTTTTTAATAAAAAAAATGATTTTTATTAGTTGTCTTATATCTCTTAAAATCATTGATAGTTTTCTAGGAAAAATATTAGGAAAATAATATATACCAGTTAGCACCTTGATAGTAGCATTTAAATTTTTTACTTTTATACTTTTGTCTTCTTTTTCAACCCAATGAGAGGTATAAGTTTTTCCGGAGTCTTTAGCTGTAAATATGATTGAAGTATCATACGTATCAGAAACTTTATTAAATAAATTGTAAATAGTAGGAACACCTTCAGGTTTCCAAGTCAAATTTTTTAGGCTAGGCTCAAAGCCTGAATATAAGCGAGTAATAAAGAGTAATTTCATAATATAACTATGTTAAACTTAAAGTTATGTTAGTATTTATTTTATTAATTACAATTAAAAATAATTCACATTTAATTCTTCAAAATGGTTTCAGTATTATTGTTTAATTTGATGTGGTTAAGCCACCAAATAAATTATTCTTATTGATGTTTAAAATAACTAATTTAAAATGATTATTTTTTCCAAATATAAGAAAAAGACTTCCCATAAATCCCTAATTTTCTTTTCATTGGGTGTACTATCCACTTACGTATGTATTTAAGAAAATAATTAGGCTTGGTATTTAACTTTACATCAGGTTCCCAAATTGTTGTTCTTAAACTTTGATCTTTCATATATGTCCATTTGAAGGCTTGCATCACTTTATTAATAGCATCATTATGAACATGTCGTTTGTTAGATTTCCATGGTTTGGGTGATCCATACGTTACTATTTCCAAAGCAGGAAAATAATATACATCCTTAGGATGCTTTTTAGCAAAATATTCTAAGGCAACACGTAATGTTGATTTTGAAAGCGAGTTAGCAACTACTACATGTTGATTATCATTAAATGTTGCATTCAGTGGGACAGGTGATACTGATGCAATTATTTTTATTTTGGAATTATACTTTTTAAATATTTTATAAAAGTCCTCTAAATCTGCTAAAACTTCATCCACGCTTTGATTTTTAACCTTCATGAGAGACACATCACATCCAGCAGCTGGTGATCGGGCTAGCGGTTCTTCAGTATCTGAAAGAGTCCAAACTTCTGTGTTACCCAAAGTTAATATAAAAACTTCACAATTTTTCATAGCTATATTCAATGCTTTATTATGTTTCTCCCATTCAATCTCAAAATAATCTTCTAAATTTTGAGAGTTACTATAACCCCTAAATAATTCTAGTGTATTAGGATTTTGCCTCATTGCTATTTTTTCTGGGGTCCATTCTCCAAATGCTCTAGCTATCATATACTTTAAAGAACTTGAATTAAAAATATGACCGCACTGTGCAGGGTCTGATTCATATTCCAAAGGATTATTAATTTTTTTGGAGTCTTTTCCCATTTCAATTTTATAATTGTAACCCCAATCTTGTAATTGAAGTGCTATATTCCTAGCAAAACATGAACCAGCTGATGCTATTACTGTTTCATTAGTTATAAACCTATTAGGCTTTAAACAAAAATTAGCTTCATATATATCTACGAATGCTTCCCAACGTGTTTCCAATAATTTTTCATTATTAGGCCAATATCTAACTTTGTAATCCTCAACATTTTTTGGAATATAAATTGTTTCATTAAAAGATTTTGTATTTTGTATATGAGTTTTTATGTCATTTAACTTATCAGAGTTTTTATTTTTTATATATTTTTCTATTTTTAAGCAATAGTCTTCATAATTTTGTATGTCAGAGTTACTCAGAAAAGCTTTAAATTCTTCCAATGTTTCGCTCTTAAAACCCTCCTTATTTAATTTTGTAAGTAATCTGTCATGAAACCATTTCTGCCCCCATATTTTTTTGTCATCTAATGCAATAATAGGAGTTTTTTTATTATTATTTTGAAAAATGAGCTTTCCTTTAAAATAATTTTTTTCTAAATTTTATGTTAATTAACTTTTATTAACAAGTAATTAAATTATTATAAGAAAAAATATTAAAAGAGCTTATTTAAATTCATGATCTTCAAAAATAGTAATAATAATTTTTCTACCCGTAATAATACTAATGAAAATATTTTTTTATAATGAAATTTGCAGATCTTTTTCCAGCATTTTTTTTATATTTGCTAAAGTAGTTTTTAATTAAATCTTCTCTGTTTTTCCTTTTCTTTTTATACATAAAAGAAATATCTTCCAGGGAATTAGATAATAGGTCTTTTAACTCTGATCTAAAATATTTATTTGATCTATCAAAAAAAAATACAGAATTTTTTACTTTATTATGCAAAGATTTTTTTAATGGCGATTGCTTTATATCATTTATAAATATTAGAGGTACGTTTGACATGATACACCAAGACAATGTACTAGAAGCTGATGTAGTAATTACTAACTTATATTTAGATAGAATGTACCTAGCATCAATATTATGATCTAACAAGTCTACATTTTTCGTATTTTTGATGATTTCTAATACTGGATCTTCATCAAAATACCTTAAATTTTCTACTATATAAGGTTTATAATCTATGTGATGGGGAATTTTTCCTAAAACTTTTTGTACGAAATAACACTCTTGTTTTGCTTTTTCTATATCATTAATGTAGCCATTATTAGCTCCAAAATGACCTTTGTATAAGTTCATAGATAGGTATAATATTTTATTTTTAGACGGTGTAAAAAAATCTTTCATTTTAGAAACTCTAAAATATTTATTTGGTAAACCAACTACATGACCTTTGCTTTTGATAAAATCTTGGCTTTGGGCTATTTTTGTTATGGCATCATTAAAATATATAAAAAAATCAGAACAGTTACCTGGAGTGTAAAGACCATGGTCTGTTTTAAAGTCTGATATTTCCGGGGTAACTCCATGTTGAAAAGATATTATTGGAATTTTAAATTTTTTGAAAGTAATAAGTATACCTAATACATATGAATTTAAATAACGAGCATTAAATAATATATTTTTTGTATTTTTGTATTTCAGTAAAAAATCTTCAGTAGAGTTTTTGCTTTCATAAAATTCTCTAAGACCGGATGATAAATTTTTGAAAAATATATTTTCACAAGAATTAACTATATCATTATTTACCCAATAAGAAGTAATTTTATAGATATCATTTTTAATGATTTTTTTAATTAAATTTATATTTTTAGAGTTATGATAAGGAGAATTATTTTTTTTTTCAATTATATGAATTCCATATCCTTTAAAAATCATAGAAAAACTTGATTCTTCAAGTAATTCATTTTCACCCAAAACAAAAACTATTTTTCTTCTGAAAATATTTAATATTTTAAATCTTTTTATTAATCTAAATAATAATCCATCTAAGCCCATTAATTGAATTTTATAGAATAAGGAGCTTATGTATTCATGAATAGTAGACTTTTTAGCTATTTTTTTACCAATTTTGTAATCTAAATAGGTAAAATTTCTTTTTGATTTTAAAATTTCTTGCCATGGAGTATTTAAATCTATATTTTTTCTTCCTGAATAGCCAATACTTCTCAAATACAAAATATTATTGTCCAAAATTTTATTGTTTAGACATGCAGCTTTATAGATAATTTTATAGTAGTCTGTGATTTGCATTGAAACTATTAGAGCTTCTTCAATAGAGACATTTTTTTGAATAGATAACTTTTTAAAAATTTCTTTTCTATTCCTTTCTATGCTAGCGTAGAATTTTTTTATCTTATTTAGCGTCCAAAAAGATTCTAAATAAAAATAATTTTTATTTAATACCAAATAGGGGGAGGATGTAATAATTTTTTGTTTTTCAACTAAGCCATTTTTTTTAGCAAGTTTTATAGCTTCTTCGCTATCAGATATAATGTAAGTATTTGGTTTGAATTTTGAGGTTTTCATCTGAGTATTATATTTTGAGCTGATAATGTTATTATATGACTTTTAATACCTAAAGTATGATGTTTCTTATTTAAATACAAATAAATTAAGATAAATTTAATCATTTATAAATTTACTATATTCAGTATAATGTTACTGTTAGTAATCTGAAATAGGAATTAAAATGATTAATCCAACTATGATTGGCAAGAATATTTATCTTAGACCTGTTGAAATTGGCGATATAGATAGAGGTTGGCAAAAATGGATCAATGAAGAAAGTGTTATAGAGTTTTTAGATGGCGTATATCCAGTTACTAAAGATAATTTATTGAAATATTATCATGAAAATCAACCACCTAGAGCAGTTATGTTCTCTATTTGCGATAAGTCAGATGATACATATATAGGTAATGCTAAACTTGGTTCTATAAACTGGATAAATAGAACTTGTTCCTATGGTAGAATAATTGGGCCAGAAAAATATAAAGGAAAAGGTTATGGTTCTGAGGCATTAATTCTTTTAGTAAAATATGGATTTATGAAATTAGGAATGAATAGGATATGTAGTGGTGCTATTGAAGGAAATATTGCCTCCTTAAAGAGTAATGAGAAAGTAGGATTTGTCCAAGAAGGCATACAAAGAGAAGCTGTTTGGCGTAACGGAAAGTATAATAACGTAATATTGCTTGCTATAACTAGAAATGATTTTCTAAAAAAATATGGAAGCACTGAAAAGTAATTACATAATATTCTTTACCCAATTAGTCGTGTATGTCAAAAGTAATGTTTTTAAAAAAGAAAAAATTTGATTATAATGAGCAGAAAAATTTTGCCTTGTTATCAGGTGATTTTAATCCCATTCATTTAAATAAGATTAAAGCAAGAAAATATTTTACAGGGCAAATTATTGTACATGGTATCAATATTTTTCTGTATTTATTAGAAATTTTAGTTGTGAAAAATCTTTATTTTTTAGCAAATTATAAGATAAAATTTAAAAAATATATTAGAGTTGATGAATATTTTCATATTTATTGGGATAATGAAAAAAAACAAATAAAGGCCATAAATAAAAACAATGAAATATTATGCGAAGTTAGGTGTTTAGAGCGAGATTTTTTTTCAAATAATTTTTTAGTTAAACAAGAACATGATATTTTGTGTAAAACACCACTTAACTTAGTTTCTGATTATGAAATAAATGATAATACATTTAGCTGCATTCATTCAGGAAAAAAAACTCATGCTAAGTTTCTTTATCCAAATTTAACTAAACTTTTAGGAGCTAATATAGTTTTTGAGATAGCAGGAATCTCAGCTATAATAGGAATGAGATATCCAGGGTTAAGGTCTATATTTTTAGGGTTGAGCATTTCCTTTTTAGAAAAAAAAGGAAATAAAAAAAAAGTTGAATTAACTAATGAGACTCGTTTTGGCTTAGTAAGACTTCAATACAAAGGCATTAACATACAATCTAATCTAGAAGCTTGCTTTAGACCCCAAGAGACTAAATTAAAAAGTTATTTAGATCTTAAAGCCAAGGTTAATCACAATATTGATATGCAAAACACCAAAGTACTCATAATAGGAGGAAGTAGAGGTATAGGAGCTATTACTGCTAAAATATTAAGTATTTATAACTGTGAAGTTACTATAACTTATTATAAATGCAAAGAAGATGCTTACTTAATTAAAAATGAAATTGAAAGGCATGGGCGATCAATTAAGGTATTTAAATTAGATATAACTAAAAAAAGTAGTTTAAAGAAAGTTTCTAATATTTATAATCAGGTATATTATTTTGCAACACCTAAAATTTTAAAAAACTCTTCGACCCACTTTGATGAAAAACTATATTGCTTGTTTCACTCTTTTTATGTAGAAGGACTCAAAAATATTTTAAAAAAATGCTATTCAAAAAATTTACTATATTTTATGTATCCATCTACGGATTTCATTTCAACTAATCAAAAAGGTTTTAAAGAATATATCAAAGCTAAGCTTGAAGGAGAGAAAGTTTGTGAAAATTTTGATGACCTAATGGTGGGACTAAAAATAAATAAGCCAAGAATTCCTCAAGTTCTAACTGATCAAACACAATCATTAATACCTAAAAACTATTCTGATATAATTAAGATTGTTAATACAAAGATTATATTTAATAATAAATTAAAAAAAATGTATTGAAAATTAAAAATAGCATATAATAAAATTTATTTAATTTTTATATTAGGTGTCTATGGTAATTTGGTTGACTGGAATTTCTGGTTCAGGAAAAACTACACTAGCTAACTGTATAATTAAAAAGCTAAGAATAAAATATCCACAAAGTATTCTTGTGGATGGAGATGAAATTAGAGAATTATTTGGTAATGACTTGGGATATTCTTTAAAAGATAGATTAGTACAAATAGAAAGAATACAGAAAGTAGTAAAGTTTCTTGAAAAGCAGGGCTTTATTGTAGTTACTTCTGCTCTTTATTCATCAGATAGTATTACTGCACTAAATAGGAAAATTTTTAGAAATTATTTTGAAGTATATTTGAAAGCTTCTATTGAATTAGTTTCTTCTCAAGATATAAAAAAAATATATCATAATGCCAAGCTTGGTAAGGAAAAAAATGTTGTTGGTTTAGACATCAAATGGAATGAGCCAAAATTTCCTGACTTGACTTTTAGCAGAGACAAAGGTTTTACAGTTGAAGCAGCCTCCGATTATATAATTGAAAACATTAATAAAGAATATTTATATAATGAGTAAAGTAGTTATAAGTTTGAATCAACTTTTAGAATTAAAGCAGTTAAGTGCAGGAGCTTTTTTTCCACTAAATGGCTTTATGACAAAAAATGAATTTATTAGTGTCACTAATAACATGAGATTACCAAATGGAACAGTTTTTACATTACCAGTTATTTTGAGTATTTCTAATTTTGAGTTTGAAAACATAAATAATAATTCTAAAGTAGAAATTTTTTATAAAAACAAATTTCAGGGATTTATTTACGTAAAAGACAAATACACTTTGAATCTAAAAAAGTATTTGCCTATGATCTTCAACACAAAAGATTTAAATCACCCAGGGATTAAGATGTACAATGAGAATTCTAATAAATTTATTGGTGGAAGAGTAGAGTATATATCAGGTTCTAAAACTGTAAATAAATATGACAATACTCCTAAGGAAGTAAAAAAAATTATTAAAAAAAACAATCTTGAAACTGTGGCAGGTTTTCAAACTAGAAATATTCCGCATAAAGCTCATGAATATTTACACAGATTAGCATTAGAACGAGTTGATGGTTTATTAATACAACCTTTAACTGGAGAAAAAAAACATGGAGATTTTACTAGTGATGTGGTTTTGTCAAGTTATGAATACCTTATAAAAAATTGTTATCCAAAAAATAAAGTCATATTAACATCATTAATGACTTTTATGAGATATGCAGGACCTAGAGAAGCTGTTTTCCATGCTATTGTAAGAAGAAATTACGGGTGTACTCATTTTATTGTAGGAAGAGACCATGCAGGTGTATCAAACTATTATGGCAAATATGATGCTCAAAAATTATGTAAAAAATTTGAGAATGAAATTGATATAAAAATTTTAACTTTTAAGGAACCATTTTTTTGTAAAAAATGTAATTTAATTGTTACTGAAAATACATGTAAAGAACATTTATCTAAAAAATACAGAGTAAATATAAGTGGAACTATGATCAGAAGTTATATAAAAAATAATAAGCTTTTAGATGATAGGTATGTTAGAAAAGAAATAATAAGTGATATAGATAGTAAAAAGGCGTTTATTAAAAAATGAATAAATTTCAAAATAGAACTAAAATAGTAGCAACAATAGGTCCAAAGGTTTCTGATAGAAAAAACTTAATAAAACTTTATAAAGCAGGAATGAATATTGCAAGATTAAATGGATCACATAATAATCTTGCTTGGCATGAAAAGACAATAAAAAATTTAAAAGATTATTTGCCTGATGTACCTATATTATTTGATATCCCAGGAAAAAAAATTAGAACTTGCAATTTAATTAATGAACCTGAATTCAAAAAAAATGATATTATAATATTAACAACTAACATTAGTTATAAAGGAAATCAGAAGGTACCAATAAATAATACAAAATTGCATTTGCTACTAAAACCTAATGATAAATTTTTTGCAGACGATGGCACATTAGCATTTAAAGTAAAAAAAATAATAAAAAAAGATATTTATTGTTATGCCCTTAATGATGGTAAACTGAAGAACTCTAAAGGTATAAATGTACCCCATATTAATCTTGGAATTGACAAACTATCAAAAAAAGAAATTTCTTATATTAACTTTGCAGTAAAAAATAGTGTTAATTTTATAGGTGTAAGTTTTGTAGAAAGCAAAACTTATATTAAAGAAATAAGAAATATTATTAAGCAAGATAAACTGAAAATTATTGCTAAAATAGAAAATCAAGGTGGTCTTAATAATATGCAAAGTATAATAAAGCATTCAGATGGAATAATGATAGATAGGGGAGACCTTTCTATTGAAACTAATATAGAAAGTATAGCAATAAATCAGAAGGAGATCATTAAAACATGTCAAATGTTATCTAAGCCTGTAATAGTGGCTACAGAAATGCTAGACTCGATGATTTTAAAACCTTTCCCTACAAAAGCAGAAATTGTTGACATATCAAATGCTGTATTAGATGGTGCCTCGTGTGTAATGCTTTCTGGAGAGACAGCTGTGGGCAATTTTCCAACAGAAGCAATTAAAATTATGAGCAAGGTAAGTAAAAAGATAGAGGAAAATAATAATATTAATAAAGATAAATTTTCTCAAGATATTCCCAAAGCCATCGGACATTCAATAGCAATGCTGTGTGAAGTATTACCAATAACTAAGGTGATCGCTATTACTATTTCAGGTTTTGCTGCGAGGGCACTATCTGCACAAAATATAAAACAACCTATATTAGCTATTAGCAATGACTATTTTAATGCAAAAGGTTTTAACTTATATAGAGGTACAACAGGAATTTATGTCAAAGTTCCATTTAAGAAAAATAGTTTAGCACATGTTTCGCAATGTTTAAAAATATTATGGGAAAAATCTTTAATAAACTCTAAAGATGTTATTCTAGTTACTGCCGTAGGTTATCCAAACACTGGAAATAGAATGAACCTGATACAAACGCATAATGTTAAAGATTTAAAAAATACTTTTAAATGGAAGTAAATATATCATTTCTAAAATTAGTAACTTATTTTCTATATATTTATTTATCTTAATTAGTTAAGTTTAGTATTTAATATGAGAAAATTATTTTTACATAACCCTAATTGTTCAAATATTTATACTAAACAATTAGCATTAGCCTATGACTTGGTAAGTCACCAGCCTAAAACAAAAATTAGTAACATTAACGAAATTGAAAAAGATTATCTAAAAAAATTTGATGTAATAATATCGAATTCTCTACCTAAGAGTTTTGAATCTTTTGCAAGAGAAAAAAGAATAATAACTATTTATATTGATGACTATAGTAATAAAAACAATTGCGACTTTTTGATAGATTATAAGCATAAATTTACTACAGATCATTTTACAGGAAAAAAATATAAAATTCTAAACAATAAAAGATCTCAATTTGACTTTGAATTGCTCTTTAATATAGTAGTAATACTTGAATGGGATTCGAAATTTTGGGGTTATCCGGTAGCCTTGATAACTAGCAGAAAATTATCAAATAATATTATTTACAGAGTAAACTTATTTCTTAAAAAGAATAAAGTCAGATTAATACAATATTTATGTAATTGTCATGATAGGTTAAGTGTTAATTATGCGGAAATGAATAATTATAGATTCAAGGATATACGCTTAACTTTTGAGAGGTCATTAAACAAAAAAAATATGCAAAGAATTGAAGTGCATAATCAATTTAGAAAGGCAATAACGAAAGATTTTAAAGATTTGAAAAAAATATCAAAATCTATTTATAAAGATAGTCGATATTATTTTGACACGAATTTTGATGTACAAAAAGTTCAAGAGTTTTATGATCAATGGTTATACAAAGCAATAAAAAATTTATATGATAACGAATGTTTAATATATTGTATAAAAAATAAACCAGTGGCTTATTGTACGCTTAAATATTTAAATAAAGAAACTGCCGTAATTGGACTTTTAGGTGTCGGGAAATACTATAGCGGTAAGGGCTACGGAAAAATACTTATGCAACAAGTTTATAATTTTCTTATAAAGAAAAGTATTGAAAAAATATTAGTCGTCACACAAGGTAGAAATTTTCAAGCGCAGAGGTTTTATCAAAAAGAAAACTTTTTAATTGCTAATACTGAATTATGGTACCATAAGTGGATTTAAATTAATTAGTATCTTTTTCAAAAATGCATTCTAATATAAACACAATATTACATGATCCTTACCTCAAGGATAAACTTATTGAATTAATAGAAATATGCATATTAAGGGCTAAAGACAAAGATAGATTAGAAGTAGAACGAAAAAACGATGGCACTCTTATTACTAGAGTAGATAAAGATATAAATAATCTAATAAATATTAAATTGAGTACTTTATTTCCTTCTATACCAATAATTAGCGAAGAAGGCTACATAAGCAAAGAGTTATTTATGCAGGATTACTACTGGTTAATTGATCCAATAGATGGGACGTCAAGTTTTGTTAATGGTAAGGACAGTTATAGTGTTAATATAGCTTTAATACATCAAGGCAATGCTGTATTAGGAATAATAGCCAAACCTGCAACAAATACTATTTGGTTTGGGTATAGAAAAAAAGCATTTGTAATAAAAAAAAATAAAATTAAGTCAATTAAAACAAATACTTTTAACAAGGATGACTTAAAATTAATTTCATCAAATGAAAATGATTATAAAACTAACAAATTAATTAAATATTTCAAAAAAGCTAAGTTAGAAAGACTATCATCTTCGATAAAATTTTGTAAAATTGCTGAAGGTAAAGCTAATTTGTATCCTAGGTTAAGCAGTATTTCAAAATGGGATATAGCAGCAGGAGATGCTATTGTTAGAGCTGCTAATGGAGTAGTTTATGATTTAAAAGGAAAAGACTTAAATTACAAATCACCCACCGCAAAAACTGGGGAGTTTTTTGTTTTGTCATCAAAAAATATTTGGAATAGTTATGTAGTTGAAGCATTAAAAAGTATTAATTATATATAATTCAAAAAGCTAATTTTAAAAAAAATAATTTTTATATTTTAACTCAATTTTTTTTCTAATAAATCGCAAGCATATTTTATTGAATTAATCTCTGTAGCTTCTGCTGGCATTATCTCAACCCCGAAAGAATTTTCTATTTCCATTATTATTTTTATATGATTTAGAGAGCTCCACTCAGAATTATTTTCAGGATTAGTATTCATATCTAACTCTAATTCTGAAATATTTAAAAAGACAGAAAAAATATTGAATACCTTTTTTTGTATTTCATCTTTATTCAATGAATTTTACCTTTCCAAATTTTTCTGTTGTATTTTTATAGTTTAAAAGATTATAGCACCACTCATTCTTTATACTAGTTTTTTTAAATCCAACACTAAAATAAAAATTTTTAACTTGCATATTTTTTTTACTAGGAGAAAATTTGCCAATAATTTTTTTGTAATTATTTTTTTTTAAATAACTTAATAAAAATCGGATCGTTTCATGTTCAACCTTTCTTCCCAAAGCTCTACAACTTATTAAGAAGTTATCTATTTCACATATATATGACTCTTTGAATTTTAGGATAATTACTCCCACTATTCCTAAATCTCCAAATTTGTCTTTTAATCTAATTCCAAAAATTTTTTCTTTGCCTTCAATAAGTCTCAATACCTGATTTTCGTCTAGCCTATTTGTGGTTAAATTAAATTGATTAACTTTATTAATTAGTTGTGTCACTCTTTTGATTTCATTAATTGCTATATTTTTGATCGTTATTACTATATTTAAATTTTTTATAAAGTCATTGTAATCATTAAAAGTTTTTTGATGAATCCTTCTTTTTTTTTCAAGCGAATATAATAGGGGCCTCTTTTTATCTTCTTCTGTAAGTGAGATTTTATCAAAAAATCTTGAATTCAATAAAACACTTTTGTAATAAATAGGGTTTATTGGTACATCTATAACTTTTACTTGAGGCAGTTGGCTTTTAACCCATTCTCTTTCTAAAGAGCTATTATCAAAAAAAACTATAGCATCTAAATTTATATTTAATTCCTTAGCAATTTCTTTAATATTAGTTGCTTTATCTTTCCAATTAGCTTTAATCGCAGATAAATGACTTTCTTTAATCAGACAATCTTCGTTAAAATTAATAAAACTCAATACATCATCAATATTATTTTTACTAACTATTGCTAATAAAATTCCCATTTCTCTGTAATTAAGTAAAGTTTTTTGAAACTCTTTAAAAATGTTACCCGGAAACTGTTCTCCTAATTGTACTGTTTCGTAGTCTCCTTCACCTAATACTCCTCCCCATAGTGTGTTATCTAAATCTAATACTAAACACTTTTTTGATGCAATAAGCGAAGCATTGATAGTTTTTATAAAAGATTTAACTAACTCACATTGATATTCTAATCTAAATGGCATTTTTGACATGTGCCATAGTTTATTATCAATAATATTACTTAAACCATACTCATTTACAAAAGTATTAAAATCATAAATGTATAAGGAAATGTATTTTACACAAAAAGCTCTTATTTTAGTATTCAAATAGTTTACAAGTTCTAACTCTGTAATCTTTAGGTTATTTTGAAATGTATTAATTATACTTTTTCCTGATATGCAAAAATTAGATATAAAAATCTTAGATTTACTCGATTTTTTTAGTTTTTGTACTAAAGACTGCAAATTATTAATTTTTTCATCTGCAGTTTCTAATAACTCTTTTTTATTTTCTAAAATTAATTGACTGTATATATTAGGAAAATAATCCTCTGTTCTATAATGAAAAAAAATAATGTCAGGATCAGGTTTAGAATTGTCATAAATATTTTCTTCTATTTCTCCATATGAAAAATGTTTAATTTTTACTAAGTAACCAATTTTATAAAATTCAACTTTAATGAAAACATCTAGTAATTCACTAGTGAAATTAGAATAAAAATTCAGGGAAATTTTTTTTAAATTAGTAGTTCCATTTTTTTTATCCAACTCTTTAGCTTTAGTAACGTAATCAAGATAGGAAAATTTTTTTTTTTATTCATTTTATTTTTTTACTTAATCTTTAGAAAACAAACCCCACTTGAATTCATCCGTATATTTATCATCATGCGTTTTTCTATTTTTAATTAATTTTCCTTCAATAGAAAAACCTATTTTTTTAAGAGTAAAGTTTATACCTAAATTAATTGCATAAGTACTAGCAATCAACTTTCTAAGCTTAAGTTTTTTGAATGCATACTCTATAACTAATATTAGAGCTTCCTCAGCTGCAGAAGTTCCCCAATAATCTTTATTTCCTACCATAACGCTAATATCAGCTGTTTCATGATTGTGATTTATGTTGTAAATATTAATCGTACCTATCATAGTATTTATTCTAGAATCAAATATTCCCCATAAGATTTTGGATTGATTGTTTTGAAAAGACTCAATATATTCAAGAACTGAAGTATAGTTTTGTTTTTGATGCCTTATCTCTAAAAATTTATTTACTTATTTATCATTTAACCAAGAAATATATTGATTATCAATATTTTGCTTTTGCATAGTTGCAATAAAATAATTTTCACCTGATAATTTCATAATTAATTTAGTCTGATATATAAATAAGTTTTGTTATATTTAATTTATTATAAAATAACAATTTATTATTTAAGTATAATTTTCTATTCTATTATATAATGATATTACAAACTTATATGTGTTTAAATCATAAATGATTGAAGAAAATAACTAGGTCATCCAATATTTGATATGACTATAAGCAGAATAAAAATAAGCTTTTTTTGCTTATTGTTAAAATTGTTTCTAGTGCTGATGAACTTTTATTTTGACTTGTTAGATATTATCATATAATAACATTCTTTAAATTTATAATTGATATTGTTATAATTAATAAGCAGATTACCCTTTACGTATGTCCATTAGTGAAGTAAATATGTACATATTATAAGCGGGTGTAGCTTAGTGGTAAAGCTCCAGCCTTCCAAGCTGGCT
>CENJ01032423.1_pt1 | contig 22602 bp, 18 predicted proteins | sample 356161 | NCBI WGS metagenome assembly CENJ01 (sample SAMEA2619531, study PRJEB7988) | marine metagenome | biome: marine biome (ENVO:00000447); feature: surface water layer (ENVO:00002042); material: "saline water (ENVO:00002010), including plankton (ENVO:xxxxxxxx)" | depth 5 m
CGGACAAACTTCTTTGAATACACTATTTCCATTTTGATAGAATAATAAATCTTCATATGATTTGTCATCACTTGCTGCTCTTGCAAGATAGCTCCAGTCACTCCTAATATTATTTGAAAATTTAGTGACTAATTTTCTATCAATTACTTTAAAGCTATTTGAGTTAATATTTTTTGAGACCACTGTAGCAACACATCCATCACCAAAAATAAAATGTATATCTCTTTTTGCATAGTTAACAAAAGGTGTAGATATTTCTGGGTTAATAACAAGTACATTATTGGCAACCCCAGAGGATATATCACTTATGGCATTATTTATTGCAAAAGTTGTTGAAGAACATCCTACAAGCATGTCATACGCATAACCTTTAATTCCAAGTTCATTTTGTATTTCAATTGCAACGGATGGATAGTTTCTTGCAGCATGCGATGTTCCTAAAATTACGGCATCTATATCTGATGCCGACATTTTGGCATTATCTAGAGCTTTCAGGGCTGCTTTGATGCCAACTTCTGCATGAATTGACATTTTTGATGCATCTTCATGAACTACAGAGGGCATCATCTTATTTATGTCTAAAATACCTTTTTTATCAATTACATGTCTTGTTTTAATTCCTGAGGCTTTTTCAATAAATTCAGTTGAAGAGTATTCAAGTTTTAATATTTTATTATTATTTATGGCATTCTTATTAGCCTCATTGAAAGAATCCACATATGCATTGAATGATTCAACTATTTCATCATTACTTATAGAATCATCTGGATACCAAATCCCTGTTCCAGCTATATATATTTCTGACATCTTTTATATGTATTTAATGTATGCTTTTATTATAAGTTATGAATACAAGCATATCTATGGATAATAATTTTACCTATAAATTTCTAACTGATGATAAAAATCCAAAAGGGATTGTTCATATTTCTCATGGAAAAGGTGAGCACATGAGAAGATATTCATGGTTAATAAACAAGCTTAATAGAGATGGATATCATGTAATATCTCAAGATCATCGCGGTCATGGTATGTGGGTTAATAATGGTTATAAAAAAGGCAAATTTGCAGAATCGGATGGTTGGGAAATTATTACAAACGATTTAGTAAATCTCATAAACGAGACAAATAAAAAATTTCCTTTACTAAAACAATATTTATTTGCTCACAGTATGGGGTCCTGGGTAGGGCTTTCAGCTATCATGAAAGGCCTACCAATTAGGGGCTTGATACTTTCTGGATCTACAAAGCAACCAAATTTTTTAAGGTTCATAATATATTTGGTTATTAAGGTATCTACTTTAATTAATGGCAAGGATGCATTTAATCCAATTATGGATTTTATTTCAAACAATAGTTTCAATAAAAACTTTAAACCCAAAAGAACTAAAGATGACTGGATTTCATCTGATCCAGATAACGTTATTGATTATTTTGAAGACGATCTTTGTGGATTTGAAGTTACCAATTCACTGTGGTCAGATTTTTTGATAGTTGGCTCCAGAAAAATATCAAAGATAGATAATTATAACGGTGTTGATAGAACACTTCCTGTTATCATTATTTCTGGATCTAAAGATCCATTTAGTTCTTCTGGAAAAGGAATAAGAGATTTAAATAAAATGCTGTCTAAAATTTTTGATAATGTTGAAAATATTGTTTTTGAAAATGATAGGCATGAGGTTTTTAGTGGATTGCAAAAAAATAAAGCATACGAAAAACTTTTAGATTTTATTGAAAACATAAAATAAATTATATTTTGAAGTTAACTTTAAGCGAATGAACTTATAAGATCCTCTAAAACTTTATTAATTTGATCCGGGCTTTCAAAATAAGGGAAATGACCCACATCATCCAAAATTATTATATCTTCTTTGTGATTTAAGTTTTTTAGTAAAACATTCTCAGGATTAAATCTCGCTAATTTATCCTTTTCACTAAATATATATTTAATATTTTTTAGCTTAGAAATTTGGTCATCAGTCAAACGGAACGAATTACATGACTTTAAATCAATTGAACTGATTTCTTTTTCAGACTGATTAAATAATCTTTTCAAAGGATATAGCTTAATTTCTCTTTCTGGATCATCCTCAACCACTTTAGTCCCATAGGGCGATTTAATTTGTCCTTTTGATCTTCCATAAAAACCAGAACCCATAGTTCCAAAACCCTTTGTTTTTATTTCAGTTTTAGGCATTTTATAAATACCATATTTCATTAAAAATTCTACTGCTTGATCCAGATTGCCTTTTGCATAATCAAGAAGCATATCTCCGACCATAAATGGATATGCAATATTCATACAAATAGTCGATTTATGATTTATTCTTGTTGATAGATCTAATGCCACTAAACCACCCCAACTATGTCCAATAAGAATTGGTCTTTCTATGCTAAGACTTTCAAAAATTTTTAAACAAAACTCTGAGTGTTCTTGAATAGAATTCACTATAGGACCAGAAGTATAACCATGTCCAGGAAGGTCTAAACCTAATATATTAAAATTATCCTTAAGATTAGTTAAATCAAACATTGATAAAATTCTATGATCCATCCCAGCACCTGGGATAAACATTACTGATTGTTTTGATTCATCAAATGGAGACTTTTCAAAGATATTAGCTTTATGATTTTCTAAACTTAATTGCATTTTTAACGATAGAAATGATTAGTAACAGATTTATGAATATCAATGGTACAGAAAATATTACTAAAAGCCACATAAATGAATCACCACCACCGAGAAACATTATCAAGGCTGGTTGAATAACTAACATAAATGCAAAAAATAGTCTTAAATTTCTAGATGGTTCATTTTTAAAATTCTTCATTGCAGCTGTTGCTAAGATGTAAGAGGATGAGTCATATGTAGTACATAAAAAAATTATAGAAATTATTCCAAAAGGAATAAGTAAAAAATATCCATAATTTAATGAAGATACTGTTTGTACAACAATTGATTCTAGACCAATGATATTTTCTTTGTATAGTTCAGGAGAATTAAGAATTCCATTTTCAAATAAATATATTGAAGAATTACTGAGAACACCAACATGAAAAAAACCACCAAATGAACCAATTAACAATGAACCTAGTATTATCTCTCTGATTGTTTTTCCACTTGACACATTCACAATGAACGTACCAACAGCAGGTGCTAATGCAAAATACCATGCCCAATAGAACACTGTCCAAGTAATACTATATTTTGAAGTTTCTAGACTCAAATTAAAAAAGCTTTTGAACATATAGCCCAAGGGTTCGAATGTATTTTCAATAATATAGAATGTCGGTCCTGTAACTAAGATAAATATTAGAAAAAAAATCACCAAAATTATATTTAAATTACTTAGACGCTTTATTCCTTTTTGAATACCTAAATATACACTTGTACCAAATATAAATAGGCATAAAATTAAGGCTGAGAAATCTAAATAAATATTCTTATTAATTGAAAAGATTTCAGATATTATTGCTGATATTAGGGGGAAAGAAAGTGTCAACCCAACACCGGCACCTGTAAGGATTGCACCTATAAATATTAAGTCTAAAATTATCCGTAAAATACCAGATTGTTTTTGAAGCAATATTCCAGAAAATGTTAGTGGAGAATTAGGTTTGTTAATTAAAGCTAGGGCAAACGCAACAGCTGGTAGGCAATAAATGGCCCAGCCTGTGAATCCCCAATGAAAAAGGGGGTACGTTCTTGCGTTAAGAAAATTCTTAGGATCTTGTATAGATGTTTCTTTCATCGGATCGGTAAAATATACCAACCACTCCACTGTTGACCAATATAATAAAGCAGCACCTAATCCTGTTGCAAAAAGCATTGAACCCCATGAAAAGTAAGAAAAAGTGTCTTTACCTTCAAGGATTAATTTTTTTGAACCTATTGGCAAAAAACTAACAGCTAATAAAAATATTAAAACTATAAATCCAATTATTAAAAAATATGTTTCAAAGTTCACCGCAAAAAAATCATAAATAGATTTAAGAAATTCAGCACTTCCTTTTGGATTGCTTAAAACATATGATGAAAGAATTATTAAAAAAGAAAATGTTATTAATAGAACTGAAATGTTCCATTGAGGGTTTATTTTTATTTTTAACATGTAATTTTTTTGGTTTGCATAATGATAACAAATATTTACAAATATCCTGAGTTAAAAAGAGTGGATAATGAAATAGGAAGATTCTATTTAGATTCCAAAAACAATAATGTGCCAAGTGTTACAACAGTTTTAGGAAAAACTTCTAATAAATCAGATTCAATCCAACAATGGAGAAATAGAGTTGGAGAAGATGAAGCTGATCGAGTTATGAAACAAAGTACAGATATTGGAACTATGGTTCATGAAAGTTTAGAAAATTACTTAAACGGCAAAGATTGGAACAACTTTACAGATGATCAAAATGGAGTAATGGCCTATAAAATCACAAATAAATTTATAGATATTGGAATTAAAAGCATAAATGAGGTTTGGGGGCTAGAAGTAGGCTTAATACTCGATGGTTTATATGCAGGTACTGCGGATTGTGTAGGAAAAATTGATGGCATTTCGTCAATAATTGATTTTAAAACTGCCAGAAAGATGAAAAGAAGGGAATGGATAGAAGATTATTTTCTTCAAGGCTGCGCATATGCAAATGCACATAATGTAATGTTTGATACAAAAATAAATCAAGTTGTTATACTGATGGTTGATAGAGATCTTCTATTTCAACAATTTATCGTCAAACCAGCTGAATTTAATGTTTTGACGAAAGTTTGGAAGAGAAGATTGATAGAATTCCATAAAAAATATAGTAGCTAATATGAATGAAGTTAATAAATTATTTATATTGTTTTTAGTTTTAATAGGTTTTACAAACGAATTAGTTTCTAGACCAAGTTTTTATGTAGATGAGACTAAAATTATAGGAACCTCTCTAGAAAATAATGTTGATGCCTATTTAGGGATTCCTTTTGCTCAACCTCCGGTCAATGATCTTAGATGGGAAAAAACACAATCTAAAATTTTTAAGCAAACCGAATTTTATGCAACAGATTTTGCACCCGCCTGTATGCAAGGTCCAAGGATTGTAAATTGGTATAGAGGTGTAGCAGTCGGTTTTGGCGGGGATCCAAACTATATTGACCTACCTGATATAAGTGAAGATTGTCTTTATTTAAATATGTGGGTACCCAATAATCTTAAAAATATTGATACAAAACTACCGGTACTTGTTTATATTCATGGAGGATCAAATAGAGCTGGTTGGTCTTTTGAGCCAAACTACATCGGTGAAAAACTAGCTCAAAAAGGAACAATTGTTATTAGCGTTGCTTATAGATTAGGAGTATTCGGATTTTATTCTCATCCAGAACTCAGTGTTTCAAATTTTGCTCTTCTAGATGTCATTGAATCTTTAAAATGGATAAAAGAAAATATTTCAAAAGTTGGAGGCGATCCTAACAACGTAACAATCTCAGGTGAGTCTGCTGGAGCAACAATTACAGAGCATTTAATTGTTTCACCATTAAGCAAAAATTTATTTAATAGAGCCATTCATCAAAGCGCAGGTTGGTCAATCGCAGATTCTGAAATTATTAATAACGATGTGCATTCTAAACTCTCTAATCAACTATCTATTGAATTATTAAATAGGACAAATTTTGAAAATAATCTTAATGATATGAGAAAAATAGACGCTATAAAATTACTTAAAAAAGCAGAAGAAGTTTATGGCACTACTGGATATTATTCTGTCATTGATGGCTACACAATAACTGAATCAGTTCGAAAATCTTTTGAACTAGGAAATATTAATCATGTTGATTTAATTATTGGGTCGAATAAGGATGAAGAGTTAATGTATCTAGAAAAAGATTATTTTTTAATAGATTTTTATAATGAAAGAGAGAGCTATGGATTTTATACAGATATTGATAATTTAAATTCAATTGTTATGAATATCAAAAACGAAAAACAAAAACTTAATTATCTGCTTACTGCAAGAAACTATACGTGTCCATCATTTTTTATTGCCTCATCAATTAAAAAACATACAAAAAAAAATGTATGGTTTTACTCATTTGATAAAGTTAGAGATGGTAAAAAGAGTAAAGAAATGGGAGCCTATCATGGAGCTGAACTGCCTTATATTTTTAATACCCATGATAACTGGCTACCTACATCTCAAGATGATATGAAGTTAACAAACTTGATTCAATCTTTTTGGTTAAATTTTATTAAAAAAGGTAATCCGAATTCAGAAAATACTAAATGGACTAGTTTTAAATCTGAAAATTTTAATGTTTTATCCTTAAATAAAGAAACATTAATGAAAAAAAGTAATTCTGCTAGGGTATGTAAGGCACTTAACTATCTATGAGCTAGTTTCAAAAATTTACATAAATTTAAAATTATTGTATATTTTATACAGTTCATATAAACAATTTGGGGGAAAGTATGAATATATTTCATCATGAAAAATTACATAAAGCTTTTACAAAAGCTACATTAGCAGTCTCATCTGTATTTTTGGCTACTAACATTACGTCTCAAGATGCAACTGTTGAAGAAGTTATAGTGACTGCTCAAAAGAAATCTGAGAACTTACAAAATGTTCCAATTACAGTTCAAAATTTATCAAGCGATGCTATAGAGTCACTTAATATTAGAGACTTTTATGATTACGTAAATCAATTAGCTGCAGTTTCTGCCATTCAGAGAAGACCTGGAACAGGTACCTTATTTATGAGAGGTATATCAGACGGTGGTAATGGAAATAACCAATCTCTGCAAGGTCCGTCGGTTGCTACTTATTTAGATGACTCTCCTGTAACAATGATCTCAGATAATCTTGAAGTGCATATGTATGATATTGAAAGAGTAGAAGCATTGGTTGGCCCTCAAGGTACTTTGTATGGTGCTGCATCTCAAGCAGGTAGTTTAAAGATAATTACCAAAAAACCAGGTTCAGAATTTGATGCAGGTGCTAATACTGTCTTTGAACAAACTAAAGGTGGTGACATGAGCAAAATGCTTGAAGGTTTTGTAAATATTCCTTTAGGTAAAAATTCAGCTGTAAGAATAGTAGGGTATAGCGATGATGATGGAGGTTACATTGATAATGTTCCTGATACCCTGAATTATCCTTTATTCGGTCCAGTTTCTAATACAGCCTACGCCAAAGAGAATTTTAATGAAAATTTAAAAGAAGGTTACAGAGTTGCTTTAAGAGTTAACTTAAATGATTCATGGACTGTTGATGCAAACGTAATGGGACAGACAATGGAATCAAAAGGTTCTTGGGATTACGATCCTGCACTAGGTGATTATAATACAAGTAGATTTACAGAAGATTCAAACGATGATGATTTCACTAGGTTTTCGTTGTCCGTGAGCGGTGATTTAGGTTTTGCAGATCTTAACTTTGCTACTTCTAGTGTTGAAAAAGATTTTGAAACACATTCAGATTATTCACATTATTCATTAAGCTCACCATATGTTGAGGCATATTATTCATGTTATACGTATTATTTCTATGCTTGTGTTGACCCAAGTCAAAATTACAACAAAGAAACAACTGTAGATACAAGCCATACTGAAATAAGATTATCTTCTAAAGAAAATGAAAAATTAAATTGGATAGTTGGTGCATTCTTTGGAGAATTAGAAACTGATTACAATACTAGATGGAGAATTGCAGATCTTCCATCAGGTGCGGCTGTACCTGGAAGTGAAAATGCCTGGTATCAAACAGATCAGATAAGAAAAGATGAAGATGAGGCTTTTTTTGGAGAAGTATATTATCAAATTACTGACGCACTTGAGCTAACACTCGGTTACAGAAACTTTGACTATGAGTATGCTTTAAGTGGATATTCTGGAAGTGTTTTTTATTCACCTGAACCAACTGTTCCTGCAGTCGGCGCATTTTCTACTTTAAGCGCTCCTCCAGAGAATGTGAATGGTCAGATGAGTGGATCTGGTAGTGTTAGTAAAGTTAACCTGGCTTATCAGTTAACACCAGATACATTAATTTATACTACTGTCTCAGAGGGTTATAGACCTGGTGGAATTAACAGATCTACTCAAATAGGTGCGACTTATAAACCAGACTATCTTACCAGTACAGAAGTTGGTTTTAAATCAACATTTAATAATGGGAAAACAAGATTAAATGCTGCTTTATATGATATGGATTGGGATGACATGCAACTTGGGTTTTATGATGTTACTCTTTCAAAACTTGCTTTAATTGATAATGTTGGTAAAGCATCAAGTAAAGGCTATGAGTTTGATCTTAAACATATCGTTAATGATAAATTAACTTTATCAATGAGTTATGCCAGTAATGAAGCTGAGTTAGAAGAAGATTATTTCTATCGTGGAAGTTTGTCTGCACCTAGTGGCACAGATTTACCACTAACGCCTGATGTCAAATATAACTTTATGATTGATTATAGCTTTGATGATACAAGCTCTATGCAAATAAATCATGTTTCAGTTGATGAGATGTGGAATGACCTAACTGTATCAGATAGGGTAAATCAAGGAAGTTATAAATTAACAAATATAAATTTCACAAAGATGCTTAATGAAAGTTTATCTGTTGGAATGTTTATAGATAACGTTTTTGATGAGTTAGCAGATCTTTATATCAACAATGAAGATGGATATGGTGTAAATACTCATATATTACACACCGTAAACAGACCGCAAACTGTTGGCATTAAATTTACTTGGAATTACAGTAACTAATCGATAATATAAAAGGCTACATTTATGTAGCCTTTTTTATATGTCATCAGATTTAAAAAAAATTCTTCCTGAAAAGCTTTATGAAGCATCTGTGCTTTTAGCATCTAATAAACAACATAAAGCTGAAAAGTTACTAAGGGAATATCTTTTCGATAATCCTTTAGATGTAAATGCAATGAAACTACTTGCTGATATTGGAATTAGACAGAGAGCATATTTTGATGCTGGTAATTTATTAACAAGAGCTCTTGATATTGAGCCAGACTATGACGAAGCAAGATTAAGCTATGCTAATTTACTCCATGCCAGACAACTCCCATTTGAATCATTAAAACAAATTGAAATATTGCTAGAAAAAGAGCCAAATAATATTCATTATTTAAATTTAAAAGCGGTAAATCTTGCACAAGCTAATAAACATAACGAAGCTCTATTATTATTTAAAGACATAAAAAAAAGATTTAGCTCAAATACTCTTAATAATGGCCAGTTTTATCTGCAGTATGGACATACTCTTAGGGCAAACGGTCAAATAGATGAGGCAATAAATGCTTACCTTGATGCAATAAAATGCAAAGAGGGTTACGGCGAAGCATATTGGGGATTAGCTAATTTAAAAACGTATAATTTCTCAGAAAAAGACTTTAATAAAATTAAAAATTTATTAAGTGACAAAAACTGTAAAAGACATGATTACTATCATTTACTTTTTACACTTGGAAAAGCTGAAGAAGACAGAAAAAACTTCAAAAATTCAATAGCAGCCTATATGAAAGGTAATCAGGTAAAAAGTAAGGAGGTATTATGGAATGTAGATGAATTTGCAATTGAATGTAAAAAAATAAAAAATTTCTTTACTAAACAATTTTTCAATGAATTTTCAGATGTGGGAACTGATTTAAATGATCCGATATTTGTTGTTGGGCTTCCAAGATCAGGTTCTACTTTAATTGAACAAATCCTCTCATCCCATTCTTTAATAGAAGGAACTACAGAACATCAAAATATAATCGCTCTTTCAAGAAAAATTTCAAAAAAAAGAAAATCCTCTGATAAGTCGCATTATCCATCAGCAATTCTTGAAATTAGAAAAGAAGAATTTAAAAAGATGGGTGATGCATATATCAATAATACACTTGATCAAAGAAATACATCTAAACCTTATTTTATCGACAAAATGCCTAATAATTTTTTTCATATTGGATTAATTCATTTAATATTGCCCAATGCAAAAATAATTGATGCTAGAAGAAATCCAATGGATTGTTGTTTTAGCAACTACAAACAACTTTTTGGTTCTGGACAGGGATTTACTTATAGTTTTAATAGAATAGCAAACTACTATCTTGAATATATATCCTTAATGGAGCATTGGGATGAAGTTTTGCCAGGAAAAATTCACAGGGTTGTATACGAAAACATGGTTAGCGACACTGAAAATGAAATAATTAACTTAATAAAATTTTGTGGCTTTGAAATTGAAGAAGATTGTTTTAATTTTTTTAAAAATAAAAGAGCAGTAAGAACTCCAAGTTCAGAACAAGTAAGGCAACCAATTTATACAAAAGGGATTGGACAGTGGAAGAATTATGATAAATACCTTAAACCACTTAAAGACATTGTTTTAAGAAATGAGTAATAAGCAACAAATAATTGCTATAGGCGGCGGAGGTTTTGGTAGGCAAATAAAAGACTTAAAAATTGAGAAATATATTGTTCAGCAATCAGAAAAAAATAACCCATCAATATGTTTTATTCCTACGGCTACAGGAGATGATGGTGGATATATAGATAATTTCTATAAGGCATTTGATGAACTTAATTGTAAAACATCACATATTGATTTTTTTAAAAGAACAATAAAATTGGAAGAGCATATTCTCAAGCAAGACATAATATTTGTAGGAGGTGGAAATACCAAAAGCATGTTAGCAGTTTGGAGGGAATGGGATTTAGATAACATCCTAAAAAAGGCATACAAAAATGGAGTTATCATGAGTGGTGTTAGTGCAGGTGCGATCTGCTGGTTTGAAAAAGGCATAACAGACTCATGGAAAGATCATCAATCTATCATACCTTGTCTTGGTTTTGTAAAAGGAGTTTGTTGTCCTCACTATGATGAAGAGCCTGAAAGAATTCCTTTTGTTAAGGATATATTGATTAATAATGAAATTGATGAATGTATTGCTATTGAGGGATTTTGTGCCCTACATTTAATAAATGGCTCTCCTGTATATTATGTAAGTTTTGATAAAAACAATTGTGTTTATTCAGTCACTTGCAAAAACAAAAAAATTATCCAAAATAAACCTGTAGGAGTAAATAAAATACTTATATGAAGATTGCTAATTCATTATCGCTTTTATTAGGCTTGGTTCTTGGGATGATATCACTCCAGTGGATTCTTTCACCACAAATAGCTGCAGAGACACTTAATATGATTTATCTCGAAGGACTAGGAAGGAATACTCAAATAAGAGACTTCACTGCATTTTTTTTGGGTACATCATCAATGTGTTTCATTTCTTTGATTACCAAACAATATCAATGGATATTCAGTGCTGGAATAATTTTTATGATAGCTGGAGTATTTAATATCCTCTCATCAATTAATTATGATGCTGATATAGCTATCAGCTCATTGATAGCAGAAATTTTATTCACAGTGATTGCTTGGACGTCTGCTTTTTTTTATAAATCAAACACTTTATAAATATGAAACAAAATCATCAATATCCAGTGATGGTATTTTTTTCTTAGTACCAACTTCAGTTCCAATATATAGATATCCTAAAATTTCTTGATTTTTATCTAGACCTAAAGATTTCTGAACATTTTTATTAAAAGCTAATTTTCCTGTTCTCCAAATACATGCATAATTCATAGCATTCAGTGCGAGCATAATGTTTTGTGCTGCAGTTGCAGTAGAGAGCTTTTGCTCAATGGCTGGTACTTTTGGATGTTCCTTGTAAGTATTCACAAGTATCACTATCATCGGTGCTCTATATGGTGCGTTTTGATATTTTTTTAAAACAATATCAGAGACATCCGAACAAGATTTACCAAAGTCTAAAAATATTTTAGAAAGCTTATCAAGCCCTTCATTTTTTACCTCTATGAAACTAGATGGCTTTAACCATGCGTGATCAGGTGCTCTTAATGCAGCATTATAAACAATATCCATCTCTTCTTTGTTTGGATAGGGTTCAGAGAGCTGTCTAGCAGAAACTCTATTTAGAATATTTTTTAACGCATCCATTTGGTTTAAATGTTAATATAAATATTACTAATTATATATTGTTAAAATGTTATACCAAATTGGAATTATATTAATTATTATTGTTGCTGCACTTATAGTGTCAAAAAAACTCACTCAAAACAAAAAATATGATTTAATTTATGAAGATGAAATGGATGAAGATGAGTTAAAAAAAATAGATGATGAAATAAATTAGCTTTTTAATTCATTTTCAAGAGATTTATAAAATTCTCTTATAGCAAAAACAACAATAATTGAAAATGGGACACCAAAAATAACAACTGAAGTTTGAAGTGCTGTCAAGCCACCTTTTTTTAAAAGAACAGCAGCAATAATTCCTAAAAATGTAGCCCAACTGACCCTTGATAAAATAGGTGAATCATCATGAATTCCAATGTGACTTTTTGATGATAACATTGAAGCCACTAGAGCTCCTGAGTCAGAAGATGTTACAAAAAAAGTAACAATTATAACTAGCGTAAAACCTGACATTAACATTGATGCTGGATAACTTTCTAATAATGCGAATAGAGCAACTGTGAGATTATCATTCACGATCTCATTAATTTGACTTGTCTCATTTATTACTTGATGAATTCCAGCATTTCCAAAAATGCCCATCCAGAAAAAAACAATTATTGATGGCACAAATAAAACACCAATAATAAATTCTTTTATAGATCTACCGTAAGAAATTCTTGCAATAAATAAAGATACAAACGGTGCCCAAGCAAACCACCATGTGTAGTAGAATAAAGTCCAACTGTCCTGCCAAGAAGTTGAGCTGTAGGCCTCTGTCCAAGTAGCAGATTCAATAACAGTATTTAGATATGAACCTAAGTTTTGAACTAGCGCATTAATAATGAATACTGTTGGCCCAAAAATAAAAATAAATAACATTAAGGAAGTAGCAAGAATCATATTCACTTGAGACAACCTTTTAATTCCTTTATCCAAACCTAAACAGACACTAGTTAAACCAATTAAAGTTATGATCGCGATTATAATAACCTGATTATTAAAACTTTCTGGAACTGAGAAAACATAGTTTAAACCTGAGCTAATTTGAATCGTACCTAGTCCAAGAGAAGTAGTTACACCAAAAATTGTTGTAAGAATAGCAATAATATCAATTAAAACTGCTAATGGTCTGTTGTTGGCAATAGTCGGACCTAATAAAGAACTGACTCTGAATGGAAGTTTTTTATTATAAGAGGCAAATGCAAAACATAGCCCTAGAAGAGAATAAATTGCCCAACCATGAAGGCCCCAATGAAGATTTGCCAAACCAATTGCCTTACCAGAATTAAAAGTAATATCACCATCAATCATTCCAGGATATGAGTTTAGATGCATAATCGGCTCAGCAACTCCATAAAATAGAAGACCAATACCTAAACCAGCACTAAACAGCATAGCAATCCAGCTAATGTAAGAATAAGTTGGTGTAGCATTTTGTCCGCCAAGCCTAATATCTTTATATTTAGTAAAAATTAGATAAATCGCAAAAATGACAAACCCATTTGCAAGAACAATGATCATCCAACCCAAATATTTAGAGAGAACCGCCTGCAAATCACTAAAAAATGACTCTGAGATGTCTGAATTTAAGGAAACAATAGCAGTTATTATTGATATTAATAATAAAGAAAAAATAAATCTTGGTTTGCTTAAATTATTCATTTTAGAGGGTTTTGACTAATTCTAGTGAAACACAATTATCTATAAATATCTATATCACACCAAATATTTATGCATGTAATGTTAACCAAATTTGCATAGTTATGGCTAATTTAGTAACCTTGTAATATTAATTTATTAATTAGGGGAAGCTATGTTAAAAGAATTAAACAAACTACGGAAGGATATTTCGCCTTCTATAATTCCTGCAATTTTACCATCTCTGTCTACATTTGCTGTTATTAACGCATCTGTATTCAGTGGTTATATTGCAGCTCAAAATGCAACTATTGAAGAGGTTGTAGTTACTGCACGAAAGAAAACTGAAAGCCTTCAGGATGTACCATTGTCAGTTAGTGCATTAAATGAGGAAACTCTTGAAGAAAGAGGTATTAACGTTTTTGAAGATTATCTTCTTCAACTTCCAGGAGTAACTGCAGGTGGTTCAGGCCCTGGTCAAAGTACTATCTATATAAGAGGTCTTGCTTCCACTACACCAAATTTAACTACAGCAGGTGTTGCTGGTTTAGCTCCTAATGTTGGTTTTTACTTAGATGAACAACCTTTAGCACAACCAGGAAGAAATTTAGATGTTTATGCAGCAGATATAAATAGAATTGAGGTTCTAGCTGGACCACAAGGAACATTATTTGGAGCTAGTTCACAAGCTGGTGTTGTAAGATTAATTACAAATAAACCAAAAGCTGGTGTCTTCGAAAGCAATGCAGAATTTGAAACAAGATTTATGCCAGAGGGTGATACTGGATCAAAAGCTGAATTTATGACAAATATTCCAATTAGTGATAGAACTACATGGAGATTTGTTGGATACAAAGATAGAAGAGGTGGTTATATTGATCAAGTTGCTGGTACAGTTGATGCATCTGCTTCAGGTCGATTTAGAACTGCAGGAACTGTAAGAGATAATGGTTTAGTAGTTTCGACAGCTAGACAAGGTCTTCAAGCAGGAGCTGATTTATCTGGAGTAATAATGACTCCTACAATGGCTCTTGAAGAAGAAAATGTTAATGGAACAGAGTACGAAGGCTTCCGTTCTACTCTTTCACAAGACATTGGTGAAAACTTCAAAGCAACTCTTGTATATGCTGAACAAACAATAGAAGCTGATGGCGTATTTTTTACCGACCCTGATCTAGGTGATTTAGAAATTAATAGATTTAGCGATGATCATATTGAAGATGAATATTCAAATATGAGCTTAACATTGGAAGGGTCACTCGGTGATCTCGAAGTTGTATATGCTGGCGCATATACAGATAGAGAGACTAATCAAACTGTTGATTACACAGATTACCTTTATACAGGTCAATACATCCCATACTACGTTTGTGATTACTATGTAACATATACATCGTTCTCACCAACTGGAGCTCCATTTGGAACATGTGGATCAGTTGATTTATTTGTTGATTCAACTACTGATACAAGTGTTGAAACTCATGAAATAAGAGTTAATGCACCTATTAATGACACAATGTCACTAACAGCTGGTTTATTCAAAAGTGATACAGAACTTAAAGAATTAAATTTATTCACATATCCTGGATCTTTATCAAATGATATTGTTTACGCTGCTAACTACGCATTAACTGATGTTGCTGTTACTGGAACAACTTGTAGTGGTAAATCTGCATGTAATGCTGGAGCAGGATGGTATTCAGCTGGTCCATTTCCAGAACCAGTTATTTTCTTTAATGATATAAGAAGAACTGATAACCAAAAAGGTGTATTTGGTGAGCTTAATATTGCAATGAGCGATACAACAGAACTTACACTTGGTGCAAGATGGTACGACATCGAAGTAGATTTTGAGGGTAGTGCTAACTCATCATTTGGTAATGGATTTGGTAATCCAGATGAGCAAAGATACGGAACAAACTTGTCTGTTCAATATGCTCCTGGAAATCCTAACGGTTACCCAGATAAAGCTAAAACTGATGGCGTAATTGGTAAAGTTACTTATTCATGGCGTCCTTCTGAAGACATAATGTATTACGTTACATGGTCAGAAGGTTTCAGACCAGGCTTACTCAATAGACCTGTTGGTTCAGGTAACGATACATATAGAGTAAAAGCAGAAGTTATATCAGATGAAATTACTAATATGGAGTTTGGTTGGAAAACTATTTTGTTAGATGGACAATTAAGATTTAATGGAAGTATGTTTAGTGTTGATGTTGAAGGGCTTCAAAGTACTATTCTTGATCCTGCCATGAATGTTAATTTATTCTTCTCCGATAATGCCGCTAACGGTACTATTCGAGGTATGGAAGGAGATTTCACATATCTTACAAATTATGACGGACTTTCAATAGCTGGCGCATACTCGTTCTTATCGAGCGAAATCACTGAAAAGCTTTTACCAACTAATGATGTTGTCGAGGGAGCAGAAATGGCATTTGCACCAGGATATCAAGGTAATGTTAGAGTCAGACAAGAATTTGGCATGTCGAATGGTTACGTTGGTCATGCTCAAGTTCAATTAGTCTATTCTGATGGAGCTACGTCAGACATTATGGAGCCAAATAAAGCTAAGCAAAATAGCTATAGTTATCTTGATTTGAGAGTTGGCATGTCAAGTGATGATATAACTGCTGAGCTTTATATTGATAACGTAACTGACAAAAGAGCTGAAATAAGTAATAACTTTGTATTTGATAGACAGCGTGTAACTGTAATCAAACCAATGACTGTTGGGATCAGAGTTAAGAAAAATTTCTAACTTTTTTATATATTTTAAGAAGGGAGCTTTAGCTCCCTTTTTTAATGTATTGAAGTTACATTTAACTTAGAATGAAATATATGACAAAAACTAAATTAGACATATCTAGAGCGTCAGAGTCTATCAGGGATCATAGATTTGTTGAGGCACTGAGTCTTTTGGAAGGCAATCTTTCAAAAGATCCACAACATATAGATAGCTTATATTTAGCATCAGTATGTTCAAGGTATTTAAAAAATTATAAGGATTCTCAAAATTATCTTGAAACTTTATTATCAATTAGTCCAGATATGGGACGAGCTTATCAAGAATTAGGACACTTAATGAGAGATAGCGGTAATGAAGATTCATCAATTTCATATTACAGACAAGCATGTGAATTAAATCCTGCATTATTATCATCATGGACCTCTTTATATAATTATTTTGTAAAAATAAAAAATAAACCAGCAGCAGATCACGCACTTACTCAAATGAATACTCTTAAATCAATACCAGGAAGCCTTCTTTATATTAGTCAGATTTTAAATGAGGGAAGGCTAGGTCTTGCTGAGACTAAATGCCGAGAATTTTTAAAGAAAAATCCTACACATACATATGCTATGTCCTTACTATCTCAAATAGCAGATAAGTTAGGTTACTTTGATGATGCTGAATTTTTATTAGAAAATGCTGTTAAATTTAAACCTAAAGATGGTGAACTAAGAATGAAATATGCAATGATTCTTAGAAAAAAACAAAAGTTTGCTAAAACCATGGAACAGGTAAATATATTATGTGATATGTATCCTGACAATCTCTCTTATCAAGCGCAGAAAGCAAGTGAAATTATGCAAAACGGTGATCATGAAGAGGCTGTCAGACTTTATGATAAAATTCTTCTTAAAAATCCATTTAACTTTAGTATTCATACTTCAAAGGGTCATGCTCAAAAGACTCTTGGTAAAACTGATGACGCAATTGAAAGTTATAAATCTGCTTACAAAGCTAAAGAGGATCATGGGGAGGCATTTTTTTCACTTTCTAATTTAAAAACATATAAATTTGCAGCAAATGAATTAGATATTATGAGAAAACAACTTAAAAGAGTTGATTTAACACTAAAAGATAAAGCTTATTTTCATTTTGCCTTAGCACAAGGCTGTGAGGTGATTGGCGAGTATGAAGAAGCTTTTTTTCATTATGATGCTGGAAACAAAATTAAAAATGATCAAAGTAAATATACGATTGAAAAAATGGACAAAGAACTACAATCACAAATTAATGTTTGTAATGAAAAGTTTTTTGATAAGTTGGGCCCAGGAGGGCATACATCAAATGATCCAATTTTCATTTTAGGTCTTCCTAGAGCCGGCTCAACTCTTATAGAACAAATTCTAGCATCTCATTCAAAAATTGATGGAACTCTTGAGCTTCCAAATATCTTATCTATGGCTCAAAGTCTCAGAGGTGATGATATTTACGGTAAAGATGGAAATTATCCAAGAAGTATGGAAGTTCTTTCTACTGAACAAAGGAAAGATATGGGAAAAATTTTTATAGAAGATACGCAGATGCATCGAAAAAGTGCACCAAGATTTACTGATAAAATGCCCAACAATTTTCGACATATTGGTTTGATTCATTTAGTTCTACCAAATGCAAAAATTATTGATGCAAGACGATATCCACTAGATTGCTGTTTTAGTATGTTTAAACAACTATTTGCTCAAGGGCAGGAATTTACGTATGGATTAGAAGAAGCAGGAAGTTATTACAATATGTATGTTAAATTAATGAATCATTGGGATAAAGTTCTCCCAAATAAAATTCTAAGAGTTAACAATGAAGATATTATCGATGATCTTGAGGGACAAGTTATTAGAATGCTTGATTTCTTAGATTTACCTTTTGAGGAGTCGTGTATCACTTTCTATGAAACCGATAGATCTGTTAGAACTGCTAGTTCAGAGCAAGTTAGAAAACCAATAAATAAATCAGGTATGGATAGATGGAAACCCTATGCAAAAAATCTTAAAAAACTAATAGCTAATCTTGATGATGAATTGCTTAAACCTGAAGATATTGCTTTAATAAATTCATAGAGTAATATAAATAATATTAATTAGGGAGGTATTTATGGTTGATTTATTAATTTGTGTAGTTCTCTTTTACACAGCTCATTTATTTTTCGTAATGTCGTTTTCTTTACATAAGGTCCCTTTCATACAATTCACAATTTCTGATGGAGACCTTACAAAATTATCTGATTTGTCTAAAAGGATGATTGTTGCAGGAGACAACTTAAGACAATCACTTTTTATTTTCTTGCCAGTATCAGTTCTTTCAATTGCTCAAGGAGTAGATAACTTAGCTTTAGCTCAAATTTGGTTTGGATTAAGAATTATCTATTTGATCGGGCACATGATTAATCTATACAGATTTCCTATTATTAGGCCATTAATTTGGGTCCCTTCGATAGTTGTTTTAGTAGTGATGGCTTTCAATATTACTGCCTAGATAAAGATTAAGGCATAGCAACTAGGGGATGAAGTCGCTATGCCTATATTTTAAGTACTAAATACATATTAAGAAGTTTTAATTTAAACTTACTTAAGATACATTTGTATTAATTTTGTGAAAAGCTTTGTATAGATTTTGTAACAAAAAAGTAAATTTTTAATTAAATTTTCTTTCCAATCTGCCCTTGCCTCTGTGAACACAGCTGAGATTCGATGTTTCATTATCTAATAATGTAATTATTTCGTGATTAAACATGCAATATGTCTGAATGATGTCTGTTATATAAATCTTACTAATTGAAAGCTCTAAAAAACTTGTCACAGATAAAATATCATATTTATTGCACTGATTAATTTTATCTAAAGCGTCTTGATATGCATCACTATTATTTTGAAATCTTAAGGTAATAAGTACTGAACATTTGTTATCAAATTCAGCTGAAAGATTAAAGCTGAAGGACATAATAAAAATAGCTATTAACATCTTCATGACATGAGTATATATTAATCAATAATGAAATTCTTATATATTACAATCATATTAATAATATCAAATATTACAAATGGATATGACAGAATAACTGGTCTTGAATTTGCTAGCAGATCAGAAGTAATTGCTACCAATGGAGTAGCCGCAACAAGTCATCCACTTGCTACACAAACTGCTATTTCAATTCTTAAAGCTGGAGGAAATGCCATTGATGCTGCAATTGCAGCAAATGCCGTTTTAGGACTTGTTGAACCGACTGGATGTGGAATTGGAGGAGATTTATTTGCGATAGTTTGGAGCGCAGATGATAAAAAACTATACGGTTTAAATTCTTCTGGCCCTGCACCAAAAAATATTTCTATTGATAAGTTAAAAGCGAAAGGGATTACTATAATACCTCCTTATGGACCTCTACCTGTTACTGTTCCAGGAGCTGTTGCAGGATGGAAGGCTCTTCATTCAAAATTTGGAAGCTTAAATTTTAAATTATTATTTAATGATGCAATTAATTATGCTGAAAACGGGTTCCCAGTTACTGAGTTAATTGCATACTATTTAAATAGATCTTCAGAAGTATTTAAAGATTATCCAAATTTTAAGAATATTTGGATGCCTAATGGTAAAACACCATTAAAAGGAGAAATTTTTAAAAATAAATTATTAGCAAACGATTACAGGCTCATAGCAAACTCCTATGGTACAGATTTTTATCAAGGCAATATTGCAAAAAATATAGTAGAGTCAGTCAATTCGCAAGGTGGCTATTTCACCTTGAGTGATCTTTCTGAATTCGAACCCGAATGGATAGAGCCTGTTTCTACAAATTATAGAGGATATGATATTTGGGAACTTCCACCTAATGGTCAGGGAATTGCTGCATTACAAATACTAAATATATTAGAAAATTATGATATTAAAAAATTAGGTTTTTATAGCGCTAAATATATCCATCTTTTTACTGAAGCTAAAAAATTAGCTTTTGAAGATAGAGCTCAATATTACGCAGATATGAATTTTGCTAAGGTGCCAGTAAAGAAATTAATATCAAAGGAATATGCCGAAAAGAGAAATAATCTGATAAGTTTTGATAAGGTATTAACATCTATTGATTCTACTAATTTGGAAGAAGGCGATACAATTTATTTAACTGTAGCTGATAAGTTTGGGAATATGATTTCACTTATTCAAAGTAACTATAGGGGTATGGGATCAGGAGTAATTCCTAACAATTCTGGTTTTATGTTACAAGATAGAGGTGAGATGTTTAATCTTGATCCAACACATAGAAACTCCTTGGAAGGAGGAAAAAGACCTTTTCACACCATTATCCCTGCTTTTATAACAAAAAACGGTGATCCATTTGTAAGTTTTGGTGTTATGGGAGGAGCTATGCAGCCACTTGGACATGCACAAATAGTTATAAACCTGATTGATTTTGGTATGAATCTTCAGGAGGCAGGTGATGCACCAAGATTTAGACACGTTGGATCATCTCAGCCAACTGGTGAGAAGATGACTGATGGAGGATATTTAATTTTTGAAAATGGTTTTGATCAAAATCAAATATCTAAAATTAAGGAGATTGGACATATAGTTGTCAATAAAAATGAGGATAATTATATGAAAGGAGCATTTGGTGGCTATCAAGCAATAATGAAAAAAGATGGTGTATTGTATGGAGCTTCAGAAAGCAGAAAGGATGGACATGCATCAGGGTATTAATTAATACATATTTATCTAGTATCATATCGTCATGGAAGCAAATTCATTTATACCGCCAAACAGGATTTTAATGGGTCCTGGTCCCTCTGACGTTTGCGAAAGAGTTCTTGATGCCATGGCTAGACCAACTATTGGTCATCTTGATCCTATTTTTATAAAAATGATGGACGAAACAAAGCAGCTACTTCAATATGCATTTCAAACTCAGAATGAACTAACTTTTGCTGTATCAGCTCCTGGTATGGCCGGTATGGAGTGTTGCTTTGCAAACCTTGTTGAACCTAATGATAAGGTAATTATTGCTAAAAATGGTTTTTTTGGTGAAAGAATGAAAGAGAATGTGGAGCGATTTGGTGGAATACCAATAGTTATTGATGATGAATGGGGAACAAAAGTAGATTTAAATAAGATTGAATCAGCTTTAAATGAACATAAAGATGCAAAAATTGTTGCTTCAGTTCATGCTGAAACTTCTACAGGAGCTCTTACAGATCCAGAATCTATATCTAAATTAGCACATGATCATGGATGTTTATCAATTGTAGACACTGTAACAGGTTTGGTTGGAGTTCCTTTAAAAGTAGATGAATGGGGAATCGATGCAATTTATTCTGGAACACAAAAATGCTTATCTGCGTCTCCTGGTTTATCACCAATTAGTTTTAGTAATGCTGCAAAGGAGAAGATTAAAAATAGAAAATCAAAAGTGAAGAGCTGGTTTCTTGATTTAAATTTAATCATGTCATATTGGGAAGGTGAAGGAGGCCGATCTTATCATCACACTGCACCTATAAATGCATTGTATGGATTGCATGAAGCCTTGGTGATGTTATGTGAAGAAGGTCTAGAGAATTCATGGAAAAGACATAGACAAAATCACCTTCAACTTCGAGAAGGTCTTGAAAAATTGAATATAAAATTTTTAGTAAAAGAAGAGGATCGATTGCCTCAGTTAAACGCTATTTATATTCCAGAAGGTGTAAATGATCTAGAATCGAGACAAAAACTTTTAAACGAATTTAATCTTGAAATTGGAGCTGGTCTTGGAGTTCTTGCAGGAAAAGTATGGAGAATTGGACTAATGGGGCAATCCTCTAATAAAAAGAATATCGAGTATTGTTTAAACTCTCTTGCAGAAGTAATTTAAAGGTTATAAAACTACCTTCACATTGATTACTTTTAAAAACCTTTTAAAATATTGCTTTACTAGAGGAGGGATGGCAGAGTCTGGTTTATTGTAGCGGTCTTGAAATTTCATTTTCGACTTATCATTCCTTAACAAACCTTATGCAATAACGATTCTTGTTAAGTCATATCAAGCAGTATTAAGTTAAATCTACGGATAATCTACGGATAGAATACATAAATTACGTTAATGTGATTTGGCTATCTCTAAAAAAAAACTGTCGTCGCGAATAACCCACCTAGAGTTGCTAGAAAGAACCTATTACCCA